>Ga0307497_10000007_pt1 | contig 42649 bp, 35 predicted proteins | sample 10_S_MG_FD_201366 | JGI IMG/M metagenome (GOLD analysis project Ga0307497, IMG submission 201366) | Soil microbial communities from Populus trichocarpa stands in riparian zone in the Pacific Northwest, United States - 10_S | ecosystem: Environmental > Terrestrial > Soil > Riparian zone > Trees...
CGTGAAGGGCCGGTTCGCGTTCGGCTACGCGACGCACAAGGATCGGATCAAGAAGCCGATGATCCGCGAGACGATCCACGAGCCGTGGCGCGAAGTGTCATGGGACGAGGCGTTCACGTTCGCGGCGAACAAGATCAAGGCCATTCAAGCGAAGTACGGCAAGGGCTCGGTCGGCGGCATCACGTCGTCGCGCTGCACGAACGAGGAGACTTACCTCGTGCAGAAGCTCGTACGGGCCGCGCTCGGCAACAACAACGTCGACACGTGCGCGCGCGTCTGCCACTCGCCGACGGGCTACGGTCTGAAGACCACGCTCGGTGAGTCGGCCGGCACGCAGGCGTTCGATTCCGTGATGAAGTCCGACGTCATCATGGTCATCGGCGCGAACCCGACGGACGCGCATCCGGTATTCGCCTCGCAGATGAAGCGGCGCCTGCGCGAGGGCGCGAAGCTGATCGTCGTCGACCCGCGCGAGATCGACCTCGTCCGCTCGGCGCATGTCGAGGCGTCGTATCACCTGCAGCTGCGACCCGGCACCAACGTCGCGGTCTTGAACGCGCTCGCGCACGCGATAGTGACCGAGGGTCTCGAGAAGACGAAGTTCATCGAGGAGCGCTGCGACCCGGCGGGCTACAAGGCCTGGCGCGACTTCATTCTCGATCCACAGAACTCGCCCGAGAGCAGCGCGAAGGAAACGGGCGTCGATCCGAAGCTGATCCGCGAGGCCGCGCGCCTGTTCGCGTCGGTGCCGAACGCTGCCATCTACTACGGGCTCGGCGTCACCGAGCATAGCCAGGGCTCGACGACGGTCATCGGCATCGCAAACCTCGCGATGTGCACCGGCAACATCGGCCGCGAGGGTGTCGGCGTCAATCCGTTGCGCGGCCAGAACAACGTGCAAGGCAGCTGCGACATGGGCTCGTTCCCGCACGAGCTGCCGGGCTACCGGCACGTGTCGAACGCGGTCGTGCGCGCCGAGTTCGAGAAGGAGTGGGGCGTGCCGATCATGTCGGAGCCCGGCATGCGCATCCCGAACATGTTCGACGCCGCCGTCGCGGGCCAGTTCAAGGCGCTCTACGTGCAAGGCGAGGACGTCGCGCAGTCCGATCCCGATACGCACCACGTGACGAACGCTTTGTCGTCGCTCGAGTGCATGATCGTGCAGGACCTCTTCCTGAACGAGACCGCGAAGTTCGCGACGGTGTTCCTGCCCGGTTCTTCTTTCCTCGAGAAGAACGGCACGTTCACGAACGCAGAGCGCCGGATCTCGCCGGTCCGCAAGGTGATGGAGCCGCTCGCGGGCCTCGAGGACTGGGAAGTCACGCAGCGCCTGTCGAACGCGCTCGGTTACCCGATGAGCTACAAGCACCCGAGCGAGATCATGGACGAGATCGCGCGACTCACCCCGACGTTCACGGGCGTGAGCTACGAGAAAATCGACAAGCTCGGCAGCATCCAGTGGCCGTGCAACGACAAGGCCGTCAACGGCACGCCGACGATGCACATCGGCGAGTTCGTGCGCGGCAAGGGCCTGTTCAAGGTCACACCGTACGTGCCGACCGACGAGGTCACGACGCGGATGTACCCGCTGCTGCTTACGACCGGCCGGATTCTCAGCCAGTACAACGTTGGTGCGCAGACGCGGCGCACCGAGAACGTCCAATGGCACGACGAGGACGTGCTCGAGATCCATCCGCACGACGCCGAGCAGCGCGGGATCGTCGAGGGCGACTGGGTGGGGCTCAAGAGCCGCGCGGGCGAGACGGTGCTGCGCGCTGTCCTCAGCGAGCGGATCGAGCCCGGCGTCGTCTACACGACGTTCCACCATCCGTTCTCGGGCGCGAACGTCGTTACGACGGACAACTCCGATTGGGCGACGAACTGCCCCGAGTACAAGGTCACCGCCGTGCAAGCCCACAAGGTCACCGGCATGTCCGAGTGGCAGAAGCAGTTCACGGAGTTCAGCGACGAGCAGCTCGAGTACCTGCGGCGAGCCCGCTCCCCGCAGCCCGTCAGCTGACCTAGTCCGCGATGGACATCGAAAAGCTCGTCCGGATGGCGAATCAGATCGCTGCGAACAACGACTATGGCCCCGACAAGGACAAGATCGCGGCCACGGTCGCGGACCACTTGACTCGCTTCTGGACGCCCGAGATGCGCGCGGCGATCATCGAAGGGCATCGGCGCAAGCTGCTCGATCTCTCGCCGACCGCGGCGCTCGCGGTCGAGCGCCTCGCACCGCCCAAGACGAGCGCCGCGTAAGGTGTCCGTCCGAGCGATGGCGACGGGCACTCAGCTCGAATATCCCCCCCGAGACACGCCGGAAGACCATCCCTGGGGCTCGTGTGCGCACGTCCCTGTGCGCACACGGTCTCGGGCAGGACGTTCGAGCTGCGTGCCCGTCGCCATCGCTCGGACGGACGAATAGTCTAGGGCGCCATGTCCGGGCGTGCCGTCGAGAGGTGCTACAACATCGCGGAGCTGAGGAAGCTCGCGCGTAAGCGAATGCCCGCGCCGATGTTCCACTACATCGACGGCGCGGCCGACGACGAGTGGACGCTGCGCCGCAACACGGCCGCGTTCGACCAGTACGAGTTCATGCCGCGCGCGCTCGTCGACGTCTCGAAGGTCGACATGTCGACGACGCTGTTTGGCCACAGGATCGATTGGCCGTACTTCTGCTCGCCGACGGCGCTGCAACGCCTGTTCAATCACGAGGGCGAGCGCGCCGTCGCCCGCGCCGCCCACGCGACCGGAACGATCTTCTCGCTGTCCAGCATCTCCTCGACGAACATCGAGGACACCGCGAAGCTCACGCCGGGACCGAAGGTCTTTCAGGTCTACGTGTTCAAAGACCGGGGCTTGACGCGCGAGTTCGTGCAGCGTGCGAAGGATTGCAAGTACGTCGCGTTGCAGCTCACGGTCGACGTCACTGTATCCGGCAACCGCGAACGCGACATCGTGACCGGTATGACCGTGCCGCCGAAGCTCGGCCTCATGAGCCTGCTCGACATCGCGATGAAGCCCGCGTGGGTTTATCACCACCTCACGACGCCGAAGATCGAAGTCGCGAATGTAGCGCACAGGCCGCCGCCGGGCAGCGAGAAGCTCGGCGGCATCATCCAGTATCTGAACGATCAGATCGACCGCAGCGTGACCTGGAAAGACGCCGAGTGGATGATCAAGGAGTGGGGCGGCCCGTTCGCGATCAAAGGCGTCATGACTGCGGCTGATGCGAAGCGCGCGGCCGACGTCGGTGCGACGGCGGTGATGGTCTCGAACCATGGCGGCCGTCAGCTCGACTTCTCGCCCGCGCCGCTCGACGTTCTCGATGAGATCGTGCAGGCCGCGGGGGATCGGCTCGAGGTGATCCTCGACGGCGGTGTGCGCCGCGGCACGCACGTGCTCAAGGCGCTCGCGCTCGGCGCGCGCGCGTGCTCGGCCGGCCGGCCGCATCTCTATGGTCTCGGCGCGGGAGGGGAAGTCGGCGCGACGAAGGCCTTGACCATCCTGAAGACCGAGCTCGCTCGCGACATGGCACTGCTCGGCGTCGCGAGCTTGCGCGAGATCGACTCCGCGCTCGTCCGGCGCGTCGGCGGCGTGCGATGAGTGCTGACGCGGAGGATCCGCGCCGGCACAGCGTCCGACCCGTCGCGATCCGACGCGTGGCCACGGCAAGCGACAGGGCTCCCTCCGCCAACGACGTCGTCGCAACGGAGGAGCCGCTCGGCATTCGCCTCGGCTACTCCCGTCCGGACGGCAGCCGGGCGGAGGAAGACGTGTCGATCACGATGCGCACGCCGGGCCACGATGAGGACCTCGCGGTCGGCTTTCTGTTCACCGAGGGCATCATCCACGCTCGTTCGGAGGTGCTCGGCGTCGTGCCGCGTGGCCAACCCGACGAGAACGGCCTGATCAACTCGGTTCGCGTCGACCTCGCGCCGGGCGTCAAGGTCGACTTCAAGCGGCTCGAGCGGCACTTCTACACGTCGTCGAGCTGTGGAATTTGCGGCAAGGCGTCGATCGATGCCGTCGCGGTGCAGGGGCACTTCGATCTGCACAACGTCGCGTTGCGTATCGCGGCTGCAGCTCTTGGCCGATTACCCGCGGCGCTCGCGGCGCGGCAGGCTGTGTTCGCGCAGACCGGCGGTCTGCACGCTTCGGCGTTGTTCGACGAGAGCGGCACGATCGTCGCCGTGCGCGAGGACGTCGGCAGGCACAACGCGCTCGACAAGCTCGTCGGCGACGCGCTGCTGCACGACCGCGTGCCGCTGACCGGCCACGGTATCGTCGTGAGCGGCCGCGCGAGCTTCGAACTCATGCAGAAGGCGAAGATGGCCGGCTGCGCGCTCGTCGCGGCCGTCGGCGCGCCGTCGTCGCTCGCGGTGGAGATTGCGCAGCAATTCGGCATCACGCTCGTCGGCTTCTTGAAGCGCGACAGCTTCAACGTCTATAGCAGGCCAGACCGGGTGAGCTAACCGGCTCCCGTTGCCGGCAGCGGCGCGGGACTCACAGCCGCGGCGCCGACGCGCCGAGCAATGGCAACGGGCATTTGCAGCGCACGAGCGTGCCGCTGCCGACGCTCGGAAGCACGCTCAGGTCGCCGCCGATGCTGCGCGCGCGATAGTTCATGATGTGCAGCCCGAGCCCGCCGTGGTTGGCGGCGTCCTCGGTGATGCCGGTGCCGTTGTCCACGACTCTGAGCTCGAGCCTGCCATCCACGGGGCCGCAGTGAACCTCGATCCGAGTCGCCTTGCCGTGCTTGACCGCGTTCGTAATCGCCTCTTGAGCGATGCGGTACAAGTTCGTGGCGGTCGCTTCGCTCAGAGACGGCGGTACCGCGGCGCACTCGCAGACGACGTCGCAGCGGATTCCGAGCAGCTGCTCGGACTGGTGGGCGAGTTGGCGCAGCGCGTCGCTGAGGTGTCCCCGCTTCGGGATCGGGCTCAATCCGTGCGCGAGCTCGGACGTCTGCGCGATCGCGCGGCTGACGAGCTCGACCGCGCTGTCGACGTCGTCGCGGTGCGGTGATCGTGCTAGCGCCAGCTTGTCGCCCAACGCGGCGAGCAAGAGCTTCACGCCGATCAGCAGCTGCGCGAGGCCGTCGTGCAGGTCCTGGCCGATTCGCGTGCGCTCGCGCTCGCTGCTCGCGATCACCTCTCGCTCGAGCTCCACGCGGTCCGTGAAGTCGCGCACCGTGACGACGACCTCGTCCTCGCCGCTCTTCACGAAACGCGCCTCGATGTGCCGGGTGCTCCCGCGCGGATCCTTCCGCACGTATTCCCAGCGCTGCACCCGGCCCGTCGCGAGCGCCGCGACTCGGTGCCGCTCGTGCTCGCGCGCGAATTCCGGCTCGAACATGTCGCGCACGTTGCGGCCGATGAAATCGTGCATCGTGAGCGGGAGGTGATAGTTCACGCGCGGGTCGGTCGAGTGGACGTCGAGATAGGTTCCGTCGCGCGTGAGCCTCACGATCAAATCCGGGTTCGCGTCGAGTAGCGCGCGCACTCGGCTCTCGGATTCGCGCAGGGCCTGCTCCGCGCGCTTGCGCTCGGTGATGTCGACGTTCATGTAGATCAAGCCCGTCACCACGCCCGCCGGGTCGAGCAGCGGCGACACGGCCGCGCTGACCCAGACCTCGGCGCCGGACTTGTGGCGCACGCAGAAGTCGCCGCGCAGGCGCTCGCCTCTACGAAACTCGTCGCGGAGGTGCTTGGACTCCTCGTGCCTGGCCGGCTCGATGAAGTCGAGGGAGCTGCGGCCGATCATCTCCTCGGGCGTATAGCCGAGCATCTCGGCCGCGCGCCGATTGGCGTAGGTGATCACGCTATCTAGATTGGACGCGAGAATCCCTTCGTGCGCCGTGTCCACGATCGTGCGGTACTTCTGTTCGCTCTCGCGCAGCGCCTGCTCCGTGCGGCGCCGCTCCGTGACGTCCTCGGTGTGCAGCACGACGATGTCCGCGGAGAGCGGCACGATGGTGACGTCGAGATCCCGGCGCGCACGGGTGTTGATATAGCGGTACTCCAGCTCGCGTTTCACGATCACGCCTCGCGTTGCGCAGTGCTCGAGGTCGGCGAACAGGTCGTGACTGCTGTGGGCTTGCAATTCGGTCGCAGTCTTGCCGACGAGCGCGGCGACGTTGCTGTACTCCAGCACGCCGGCTGCACGGTTGTAGGCGATCAGCACAAAGTCGTTCCCTTGCCGTTGCCAGATGTAGGCGGGCCGCGGGAGATTGTCGAAGTGGACACGAAAGAGGTCTTGGTCCGGTAGCACGGCAAAGCCGCCCGACGAGCGCCCGACCTCGATAGATTCGAACATTCCGATTCACCCCTGGCGAAGTCCCAACGCCTCGCCCGTTGGCGAATCGTAGCAGTGTCGGGGCATGGGAGGAGCCGCAGGTTGCGCCTTATGTGATACTTTGCGGGCTTCTGGAGGCTCCGGTCACGGGCAGCAAGCTGTTCCATCTCCTCAGCGAGCTAAAGCGACGAAGGGTCTTCCAGGTCGTCGCCGGCTACGCCGTCGTCGCATGGATCCTCATCCAGCTCGCGTCGATGAACGGTTCGACCATCGACCCGACCGGGCACATCCTGCTGTGGGTGCAGGGTATCGCCGTCGCGGGCCTCCCGATCGTCATCGCGCTGAGCTGGGTCTACGACATCACGCCACTCGGCCTGCGCTTCACCCGTGCGTTGCGCGATGACGACCCGGCGGGGGCGGTCGATTCGAAGCGGCCTCGCGGCGACGCCGCGGTCGCCGCCGTCGCGGTGTTGCCGTTCGAGAACCTCACGCCGAGCACGCCGTACTCCTACCTCGTGGACGCGATCCCGATCGAGCTTCAGTCCTTGCTGTCGCGAATGCACGATATTCGCGTGGTATCGCGGCAGTCCGCCGTCGCGCGCTCCGCCGCCCGGACCGACCTGCCGACGATCGCGCGCAACCTCACCGTGCAATACGTGATCACTGGCAGCGTTGCGGACCTCGGCGAGCGGCTACAGATCAACATTCAGCTCGACGACGCGATCGACGATACGTTGCTCTGGTCCCACCGCTACGACGTCGCGGCGAAGGACGTGGAGCGCCTGCAGCGCGAGATCAGCGAGAAAGTGGTAGCGACCTTCGGCGGCGAACGGATGCGCGTCGAGATTCGGCGTGCGAACGAGGCCGCGAGCGCGGACAGCACGGCGTGGCAACTGGTGCAAAAGGCGCGCTCGTATCTGCTCGATTACACTCCGGCGTCGGTCGCGGCCTCGATCCCGCTGCTGCGCCGCGCGATCGAGCTCGATCCGCGCTACGCGGTCGCTTACGCAAGCCTTGGCCTGCTCATCGCCGAGAAGACGCTCAACGCGATCAGCACCGACGTCGCGGCGGACCGGCGCACGGCGATCGACACGATCGCGCGCGCCGAGCAAATCGCGCCGCGCGATCCGGTCGTGCTGCGCGCGGCCGGCTGCGTGCACGCGTATACGGGGGCTTATCGCCGTTCGCTCGAGCTCTTGCGCCGCGCCGTCAAGCTCGCGCCGTTCGACCTCGGGACTTGGGGCTACCTCGGTTGGCCGCTCGTCGCGACGGGGCAGGCCAACGATCTGCGCGAGCTGCACGAGATCGTCGACCGTTTGCTCGCGACGTCCGCGCAGCACCCCGGACGCGTCTACTGGCTCTTCCACAAGTCCGTGGCTTACGCGTGCGCGGGCGAGTGTGAGCGCGCGATCAGTCCGGCCGAGGAGTACACGATCGAACAACCGCGCTTCTCGCTCGGCTGGCTGCACTATGCGAATGTGCTCGGGCGCCTGGGGCGCAAGGACGCCGCGCGCGCCGCGCTCGAGCAGGGCCTGGGTCACAACCCTCTGATGAGACCCGCCTACTACGTGGAGCTCATGGGAGTGCTGTCGGACCAACCGGCCGTCGTCGAGAGTCGCACGGCTGGTCTCTATGCGGCGGGCCTCATCGAGGCACGGCGCAGCGCGTGACCGCGAATGTTCCAGGGGACGAAGTCATGACTGAGCCAGTCGCCGAGCCCGTGGAAACGTCGGTGGCCGTGACCGCAGCCGAGGCCGTGCAGGCGGACAAGCTGAAGAAGGACAAGGACAAGAAGAAAAAGAAGAAAGAGCAGAACCGCGGCGTCGAGACGATGTTTCGTGTGACCTACTCGAACCACATCTCGCTGAGCCGGCTCGCGGACACCAAGACGAGCATGCTGATCGGCATCAACGGCGGCATCATCTCCGTGATGATCGGGCTCGTGACCCGGAGCAAAACAGTGTCATGGAACTTTTATCCGGTGCTCGTGCTGCTCGCCGGGTGTCTCGTTTCGCTCGCGTTTGCGGTGGCCGCGGTGCGGCCGCGAATCGGCCGCTCGCAGATCGCGGTCGACGACGTCGTCAACAACACCGGGAACCTGCTTTTCTTCGCTCAATTCACGAGCATGTCGCTGCAGGATTTTCAGGAATCGATCCACGCGCTGCGTAAGGATCCGAAATTGCTGTACGACCACCTCGCGCGGCAGCTATACCACATGGGTGAGTCGCTGAACCGCAAGTATCGCTACCTGCAGATCGCCTATTCGGTCTTCTTCGTAGGCATCGCATTCGCAACGATCCTGTTCGCGTTCGTCTACTTCAGCGGCGGTCTCAGCGTCTGACGCCCAGTGACGGTGTTTCTAGAGACGGGGCCGCCGGCGGTATTCGATTTCAGCTGGCGTCGACGTGGCACTGATCCGACCTGAAGAGTCCGTCCGCCGCGTCGCGTCGTGGCTGTCGGTCGGCACGGCCTTGCTGATCGTCTACGGCTCTCTTTTCCCGTTCGAATTCGATCGAGGCGGCGCGGACCTCGTTACGGTCGTGCTCCACATCACGTTTCGCGCGACTTCGCGCGGCGACCTCGTCGCGAACCTGCTGTTGTATGCACCGCTCGGTTTCACGGCGACGCTCGTCTTGGCGGCAAGTCGCGGCTGGATGGTGGCCACGGTGCTCGCGCTCGTCGCAGGTACGTCGCTGTCGTTCGGCGTCGAAGTGCTTCAGGCGTACGAATCCGCACGCGTGTCGAGTTTGACGGACGTCGTTCTCAACGCGGCCGGCACCGTGGGTGGCGCCGCAGTTGCCCTGGTCTACACGCAGTTTTTCGCGTCGCGGTCGCTCGTTGGAGTCTCCAACAGCCGCGCCGAGCTCCTGCCATGCGTCGTCATCGCTTTGTGGCTCGGGAATCGCCTTGCGCCCTTCGTGCCCACTCTCGACTGGCAGAAGTTCAAGGACGCCCTGAAGCCGCTCCTGATCGGCCCACACGTCGTGGTGCTCGACGTTTTCGCCTACGCCGTAGGCTGGCTCATCGTCGGCTCCGCCCTCGGATGCCTGGGGCGCGTGCGGCGGTCGCGGATCGTACTGCTGGTCCTGGCGGCCATCGTGATCGGTGGGCAAGTCGTCTTCGTCGGAAGGCAGGTCTCGGCGTCCGAAGTCCTCGCGCTCGCCGTCTGCCTGCCGATCTCGTTTTGGATCGACCGCCTCACGGTCCGCGCGCAGACATCGCTCCTCGTCTGCCTCGCGGCGCTCGCTGTCGCACTGCGAGGTCTCGAGCCCTTCACCCTGTCGGCGTGGCCGCAGCCTTTCAGCTGGGTGCCTTTCCGGAGCTCGATCAGCGGAGACTGGGAGACCGGCTACTCGGCCCTGTTCGACAAGGTGTTCTGGTACGCCTCGATCATCTGGCTGCTGTTGCGCAACGGCGCGACGGCGTTCGGCGCGGGACTGCTCACCGCGCTCCTGGTCGGTGGCATCGAAGTCGCGCAAGTCTGGCTGCCCGGCCGATCACCGGAGATCACCGATCCGCTGCTCGCGGTCGTGCTCGCGGCCGGCGCGCGAATGCTCGCAGCGCGCTCCCCTCGAGAGCGCGGCCGCGGCGAGTGACTCGCGCGCACGAGAGCTTGCAAGTACCATCCCGACCGATCTCGCAACTGCCGACCGATAAACCCACCGCGGGGGATACATGATTCACAAACCATCTCGACGTGAGTTTCTCAAGCATGGCTCGTTGCTCGCGCTGTCTGGCGGCGCGCTCGCGACCGGCGTGCTGCGGCCCGCGCTGGCGCAAGCCCGCGCCGTCGAAGCGGAGACGTCGTTCGGTCGTGTGCGCGGCGCCGACGCCAACGGGATCAAGACGTTCAAGGGCATCCCTTACGGCGCGAGCACGACGGGCGCAAATCGCTTCAAGCCGCCGCTCGATCCGGCCAAATGGAGCGGTGTGCGCGACGCGCTCGAATACGGCTCGAGCGCGCCGCAACGCGAGCCTGGCACGCGGGCCTCGCAGTCGGGGCTGTCAGTGGCAAGCGCAGGCTTGCCGGCCGAGTCCGAAGACTGTCTCGTGCTCAACGTCTGGACGCCCGCGCTCGACGGTGCGAAACGGCCGGTGATGTTCTGGTGTCACGGGGGCGGCTTCGCTACCGGATCGGGCTCCTCGCCGGTCACGGACGGAACGAACCTTGCGCGCCGCGGCGACGTGGTTGTCGTCTCCGTCAATCATCGGCTGAACGTCCTCGGCTTCACCTATCTTGCCGATCTGGTCGGTCCGGATCTCGCCCAGTCGGGAGACGCCGGGATGCTCGATATCGTCCACGCGCTCAACTGGGTGCGCGAGAACATCGTGCGCTTCGGCGGCGATCCGGGCCGCGTGACGGTGTTCGGCCAGTCGGGCGGCGGACGCAAGGTCGCGACCTTGCTCGCGATGCCGTCGGCGAAAGGCCTATTTCACCGCGCCGTGATCGAGAGCGGCGCGACGATCAAGCTCGTCGAGCGCGAGCAGGCCGCGCGCGTTGCGCACGAGCTTGCGGCTGAGCTCGGTCTCAAGAACCCGTCGCTGCGCGACCTTCAAGCGGTGCCGCTCGAGCGACTGATGAGCGGTTATTTCGCGACGGTGCGCAGCATGAACGTCGACCAGATGACGATGGGTTTCTCGCCGACCGTCGATGGCACCGCGGTTCCGCGTCATCCGTTCCACCCGACGGCCTCCGACGTCTCGGCCGACGTGCCGCTCGTGATCGGCTCGACGCGTACCGAGCTCACTCTGCAGACCGATGCGGCGTCGTTCTCGGTAGACGACGTGGCGATGCGGGGGCGCGTGCGAGCGCTCGTCGACGCGGCGACCGATCGAATCGTCGATCTCTATCGCAAGGCGAACCCGAACGCCACGCCCGCGGAGATCTATTTCCTGATCGCGAGCGATCACCGCTACGGCGCGCCCGCGATGAAGATCGCGGAGCGGCGAGCCGCGCTCGGCAAGGGGCCCGTGTACCTCTACTACTTCCGTTGGGAGACACCGATCGAGGGCGGACGGCTCAAGTCCCCGCACACGATCGAGATCCCGTTCGTGTTCGACAACGTCGAAGCGTCGCGGCTCACGGCGGGCGCGACCGGAGCGCGAGCGCTCGCGGACAAGGTCAGCGACGCTTGGATCGCGTTCGCGCGCAGTGGCGATCCGAATACGCCGAAGTTGCCGACCTGGCCGGCGTTCGACTCCGCTCGGCGGGCGACGATGATGTTCGACAACGCGAGCGTCGTGCAGAACGACCCGCTGCGCGAACAGCGCGTTGCGATGTTCGCCGCGCTCGATCTCGCGAACTGAACCGCGCGCGACTGCGCAGCGTGTCGCAGGGTTTCGCGCGGGCCGCGCGTTTCGTCAGCTGCGCATGAAGTCCTGAATCGCCGCGACCGACGCGGCCGACTCGTCGAGCACGAGGTGTCCGCCGTCGTAGAGCTTGACCTCCGCCTTCGGCAGCAGCTTGATCCAGTGTTTATGCTGCGCTGTCGGTGTGAGCTTGTCCTGTTTGCCCCACACGAGCAACGTCGGCATCGAGACGCGATGCAGCCAGCGCGGCAGCTTCGGATCGAACGTCGCCGTGCCGAGCAGGCGCGTGGCCGCGATCGTCTCCTTTACCCGCTCCGCGATGAATGCTTCGCCCGGCGGGCCCTTCGGCAGATGCTTGATCACCGTCTGCGGGTCGACCGCGAGCACGGCGGGCAGCTGCTCGGGCGGAAGTTTCAGAAAGTCCGTCGTCGCGATGCCGGGCGTCGGTATCCCGATCGGACAAACGAGCGCGAGCTTCTCGACGAGCTGGCCGTGCTCGCACGCGAGCTTCGCGGCGATGAACCCGCCCAGCGACTGACCGACGAGCCGCACGCGCGCGAGGCCGAGCGCCGCAAACAGGTCGAGGTAGTGCAGCACGTAGTCGTGGATCTCGGTCACGGCGGGATCGTCGGCCGATTCGCCGAAGCCTGGGTGAAACGGCACGAGCAACTTGAAATCGCGCGTCCACGGCTCCGCGAAGTCGAATCGCGTGACGGTGCCGGCGCCGTGGAAGTACACGAGCGGGGTGCCGCGTCCAGCCGTGAGGACGACGGTTTCGATGCCGTTGATCGAGAGTTTTCGGCGCTCGAAGTCGATCATTTTCGTTCCTCCGCTCCAGCGAGTGGCTGGCTTTTTTTCCCTGCGGTGCGACCGTACACTCGTTCGCGATGACACTCCAGCCCCAGCGACCGCGGCGACGCACGGTGGACCGGTGAGCGCACCGCGCGTCGCAGAGCTCGAATATTCGGACGCGGTCGTGCGACGGTTTCGCGCGCTCGCGGATTTGCCGTGGCCGGTCTGGCTCGACAGCTCGGCGCGCGGCGGGCCGAGCGGGCGCTACGACGTCTTCGCGGCCGACCCGTCGGTGACGCTGCGCACGCGCGGCGAGATCACCGAGATCGTGTCGCGCGACGGCGCGGCGACGACGTCGCCGAGCTCTCCGTTCGCCGTGCTCCGCGAACGGCTCGGCGAGCGCTGCGAGCCCGTCGCGGACCTGCCGTTCTGCGGCGGTGCGATCGGCTACTTGGGCTACGACCTCGGGCGCCGCCTCGAGCGGCTGCCGAGCCTCGCGGCCGCAGACGTCGACATGCCGGAGCTCGCGATCGGCATTTACGACTGGGCCGTCGTGGTCGATCACGAGCGGCGCAGCGCCCGGCTCGTCGGCCTCGGCCGCGATCCGCGCACGTTCGAGCGATGGTCGTCGCTGGTCGAGCGTCTCGCGGGGAGTCAGGCCATGCCGGCCGCGCCGTTTCGCGTGCTCACGAGCGCGCGCTCGAGCTTTAGCCGTGACGAGTACGCGGAGGCGTTCCGGCGCGTGCAGGAGCACATCCGTGTCGGCGACTGCTACCAGGTAAACCTCACGCAGCGCTTCGAGGCACGCGCGGACGGCGATGCGTGGGCCGCGTACTTGAAGCTCCGCGAGATCAATCCTGCGCCGTTCGCCGCGTACCTCGACTTTCCGGACGGCAGGGTGCTCTGCTCGTCGCCCGAGCTCTTCCTGCGCGTCGTCGGCGATCGCGTCGAGACGAAGCCGATCAAGGGGACGCGCCCGCGCGCGGCGGATCGCGCGCGCGACCGCGCGCTCGCGGAAGAGCTGCGTTCGAGCGCGAAGGACCGCGCAGAGAACGTGATGATCGTCGACCTTCTGCGCAACGATCTCGGCAAGACCTGCGTGCCGGGTTCCGTGCGCGCGACGAAGCTCTTCGACGTCGAGAGCTTCGCGAGCGTGCATCAGCTCGTGAGCACGGTTGAAGGTCGGCTCGCGCGGGGCAAGGACGCGCTCGATCTGCTCGAGGGCTGCTTCCCGGGCGGCTCGATCACGGGCGCGCCGAAGATCCGCGCGATGCAGATCATCGAGGAGCTCGAGCCGCAGCGCCGCGGCGTCTATTGCGGCGCGATCGGGTACGTCGGCTACGACGGCAACATGGAGCTCAACATCGCGATCCGCACGCTCGTGCAGCACGGCGATTCGATCTACGCGTGGGCCGGCGGCGGCGTGGTCGCCGACTCCGAAGTGGAGTCCGAGTACCAAGAAAGCCTCGACAAGGCGGCCGCGCTGCTCGAGGTATTGAACGAACGCGCGACGAACGTCGCGCGCTGAAGCGGGGGCGACGATGATCTTCGAGCAAATCGCGACGGGCGGCTGCCAGTCGTATCTCGTCGGGTGCGAAGAGGGCTGCGTCGCAGCGCTGATCGATCCCGAGATCCGGCAAATCGATCGCTACCGCGGCACGCTGCAGCGCGACGGGCTGCGGCTGCGGTACGTCATCGACACGCACACGCATGCGGATCATTTCTCCGCGGCGCGCGAGATCGGCAAGAGCCTCGGCGTGCCAGTCGTGACCCATCGCGACAGCCCGGCGCCGTACTCCGATCTGCGCCTCCAAGACGGCGACATGCTCGTGATCGGTAGCGTCAAGATGCAGGCGATCCACACTCCGGGCCACACGCGCGACTCGATGTGCTTGCTGACCGGCGATCGCTTGTTCACGGGCGACACGTTGCTGATCGGCGCGACCGGGCGAACCGATTTGCCGACCGGCGATCCCGAGGCACTCTACGACAGCCTGTTCGGCGGGATCCTGAAGCTCGACCCGGCTCTGAAAGTGTTTCCGGCGCACGATTACAAGCAGCAGGGCTCGAGCACGATTGCCGCGGAGCTCGCGAACAACCCGCGTTTACAGAAGCGCGACCGCGGGGCGTTCGTCGAGATGATGCGGCAGTTGAACCTCACCGCGCCGACGCATCTGACCGAGGCGCTGCGCACGAACATGACGGGCGGCAAGACGGTGGCTCAGCTGCTTTCGGAAGCGGGCGCGAAGACGCCCTTCATGTCGCTGGCCGAGCTCAGTGCGCGCGTCGCGCGCGGCCGCGACATCGTCGTGCTCGACGTGCGCGAGCGCGACGCGTATGTCGCTGGGCACGTCCGGGGCGCACGGCATTTGCCGCGTGGCCAGCTCGAGCTGCGCGTCAATGACGAGCTGCCCGACCCGACTGCGCGGATCGTGACCGTCTGCGAGTTTGGCAAGATCTCGACGCTAGCCGCCGCGACGTTGCGCGACCTCGGGTTCCTGCGCGCGGCCGCGCTCGACGGCGGTATGAAGGCGTGGCGGGAGAGCGGGCTGCCGATCGAGACGAGCTGAGAATCGTCGGGCGCAACTGACGCTTTCCAAGCGCGAGTACGTATAAGCACTAGCTCGCGCCCGGATTCCTCCAGGCGCACAGTTCCAACACGCCGGACGGTTCCAGCCTCCGAAAGGGATGTCCGATCCCTATAACCGGCGCCACGCGGCGGCGTCTCGCGGTCGTCAGACCGGGCCGCTACAAGACCCTTCCCCAGATGGAGGAAACCGACATGAAATCCATTGGCGTCGTTGTTGCGCTGTTAAGCGTCTTTCCGGCGATAGCGTTCGCACAGGGGCCCCAGCGATCCGCCATCGCGAGCTCGGACGTACTGAGCCAGATCTCCATGTTCAACTATCAGGCGGGGCCGGAGTCGGATCTACTGTTCCGCGGCACGCCGATTGCCGGGACCGCCGAAGGCAAGGGAAGCGTCGAGTTCGAAAACGGCAACGCGCGGATCTCCGTCAAAGTGAAGGATTTGCCGGTGCCGACGTCCCTCGGGCCGTACACGACGTACGTGCTGTGGGCTCTGACCCCCGACGGTCGCGCCGCGAGTCAAGGCGTGGTTGCGGGAGCGGAGGGCGGCAAGGGTAGCCTCAAGACTCAATACGGGGCTCCGCAGTTCGCGTTGATCATCACGGCCGAGCCGCATTTCGCGGTGACTGCGCCGAGCAACATGATCGTGCTCTACAACGTCGCCGATAAGGTCAAAGGGGAGGAATCGAAAGTCACGACCCTCACGGAGCGATCCGAGTATTCGAAACTGACGCCGATCAAGGTCGACGAGAAGACGAATCCCGCGGAGCTGGTCGAAGCGCGCTACGCGGTGGCGATTGCGGCCGAGGCCGGTGCTCAACAGTATGCGGCGCCGCAGTACGGTACCGCGGAGCAGAAGCTGAAAGCGGCCGAGACCGCGTTGACCGCGAAGAGCAGCTCGGAGCGCAAGACGACGGCGAGCCTCGCTCGCGAGGCCGTCATCGCAGGCGAGGACGCGCGGCGCGCAGCCATGGTCGGCAAGGCCGCGGCTGATGAGACCGCGAAGCGCCAAACTGCCGCCGCGGCGGCGGCGAAAGTGGCCGCCGCGGAACAGGCCGCTAAGAGCGCTGCCGTCGCGCGCGCCGACCTGCTGAAACGACTCAACAGCGTGTTGCCGACACGCGAGACAGATCGCGGGCTCGTGTCCGAGATCGGCGGTGTGCAATTCGCGACCGGTACGGCCGATCTCAGCGCGCCGGCGCGCGAAAGCCTCGCGCGGTTCTCGGGCGTCATCGCGTCCTACCCCGATCTAAGATTCAAGATCGAGGGACACACGGATAACACGGGCACTCCTGCCACCAACAGCGAGCTGTCGCTGAAGCGAGCGATCTCCGTTCGCGATTACCTCATCGGGCAAAAGATCCAGGCGTCGAAGATCGACGCGGAGGGGCTCGGGTCGTCGCGACCGGAAGGCGACAACGAGACAGCGGATGGCCGGGCGCGCAATCGCCGCGTGGAGATCGTGATCTCCGGCGGGTTGCTCACGGCCTCGAACTGACGCGCACAAGCGCGGCCGCAAACGCGGGTGGACACGGAGGGGCGCGCAACGCGCCCCTCCGTTCTCATTTTAGGTGTGCCCAGCCGCGGTACGCCGCGGCGTGTGCCGCGACGTCATGCACGCGCAGGATCTCGACGTTGCGCGCGCAGAGGCGCAGCGACGCGCCGATCGTGAAGAGATCACGATCGGCCACGTCCGTCGTGAGCCCGTGCATAAACGACTTGCGCGAGTGGCCGACGAGGATCCGGATCCCGTAGCGCTCGAAGCGCTCGATGCCGCGCAGCAGCCGCAGCGACTGGAGCGGATTCTTACCGAAGCCGATGCCGGGATCGAACACGACGCGGCCCAGGTCGAGACCCGCCTGCTGCCACTCGTCGAGCCGTTGCTCGAGCCAGTGCTCGACCTCGGCGACCGGATCGCGGTCGACCGGTAGCGTGCGCGCCCGATCGGCCGGCAGCCCGAGGTTGTGCATCGCGATCCAATCCGCTCGGCTCCCGCCCGCGAGCTCGAGCATCTCGGGCGATGTGAGGCCGCCGACGTCGTTGATCACGTCCACGCCGAGCGCGAGCGCGCGGCGCGCGGTGGACGGGTGGTAGGTGTCGACACTAACGAGCGGGCGCAGCGCCGATGCCGAGTATTTGCCGATCAACGGCCCGAGCACGGGCTCGAGACGCGTCCACTCCGCAGCCGCGTCGAGCGGCGTCGCGCCGGGGCGCGTGGACTCGGCGCCGACGTCGATGTACGCCGCGCCGGCCGCCACGAGCGCGGCCACGTGCGCGTCCACGGCCGGCCAGCTCTCGAAGCGTCCGCCGTCCGAGAACGAATCGGGCGTCACGTTCACGACGCCCATCCAGAGCGGGATGTGCGTCCCAAGCTCGCGTGACCACTCGAGCACGGTCTTCGTGCCGCGGCCCGGGATGGTGAGCAGCGGCGCGAGCGTGGCGAGCGGTGTGAGCACGAACGCGCGCTCCGTGATGCCCGGGTGCGGCACGGTCAGGTGCTGCGTCGCGATTCGCTCGTCGCCCCAGAGCAGGATGTCGAGGTCGATCGGCCGCGGCGCCCAGCGCTCGTGCTCGCCGCGGCCGAGCTCGAGCTCGGTCGCCTTGAGTCGTTCGAGCAGCGCGTCCGGCGCGGCTTGCGTGTCGCACTCGGCGACGACGTTCAAGTACGGCCGGTTCCAGTCCGCGGGCGCGTGGTCGGGCAACATCGCGGGCGACTCGACGACGGGCGAGATGCGCGAGACGCGCATTCCGTCGCGCGCGAGCGCTTCGAGCGCGCGCGCGATGTTCGCGCGGCGGTCGCCGAGGTTCGATCCGAGCCCGAGGTAGACCTTCATTGCGACTGTTCGTGACGTGAGCGACTCCCTACAATCATGCCCAAGCCACGGTCACCTTGCACCGCCGGTGCGGAGGGCGCCTTCATGCTCGGTCACTATGTCTCCGTCGCGCTGAGAAACGTTCGCACGTCGCCGTTCACGTCAGCCGTCAACGTGGTCACGCTCGCGGTCGGCCTCGTCTGCTTCGTCACGGCGTATGCGGCCGGGACGTTTTGGAGCTCGGCCGAGCAGCGGTTCCGAAAAGTCGACGACATCCACGTGCTCACGGTGAGCATCAAGAGCCGCGACGGAAGCGGATTCGGGACTCGGGCGTCAAACTTCACCTACGCGCCTGACGTCGCAGCCGAGGCGCTGAAGAGCGACTACCCAGCGATCGCCAAGATCGCACGCGCCGTGACCATCGACCGCAAGACTATGGTCGCGAACGGCTCGAACGCGATGCGGCTCTTCAGCGCGGCGGTCGATCCCGAGTTCCTCGACATCTTCGATTTGCCCTTCGTCGCGGGCGACGCACGGTCCGCGCTGTCTTCGCCGCGCAGCGTCGTGCTCACGCGCGAGTCCGCCACTCGGCTCTTCGGCGTCGATGATCCGATCGGCAAGACGCTCGTCATCGGGAATGCCGTGGACGCCACGGTCACGGGCGTCATCGACGCGATCGCGGAGCCGTCGCAGTTCGGTCGTTCTGCGAACGCCCAGCTGCCGTTCGAGTTGCTCGCGTCGCGCGACGTCTACGATGCGATCCGCCCGGCCCCGTTCGGGCTGCCGGCGGGAGCCTCGCTCCCCCCCGGTGCCGGCTGGTTCATGATCGGCACGATTATCTACCTGTATCTGCCGCCCGGCGGCGAGCTCTCCGCCGAATCGTTGACTCGGCAGCTCAGCGACTTCGGCGCGCGTCACATCCCGGCCCAAATGCTGCGTAACCAGGACTACACGTTCGGCCTTCTCCCCGTGCGCGAGATGCTCGGCGGCAACGCTCGCGACTTTTTCGGCACGGGCCTCTCGTTCACGTCCGTGCTGCTCGTGCTCGGCGGCCTCGTGCTCGGCGTCGCGTGCGTGAATTACGCGAATCTCGCAACCGCCCGCGCGGCGCGGCGGGTGCGCGAGATCGGCGTGCGCAAGGCGCTCGGAGCGTCCCCGGCGCAGATCGCGACGCAGAACCTTTTCGAGGCGGCCGCTCTCACGCTGGCCGCGCTCGTCGTCGCGCTCGTCGTGTTCGCTCTTGCCCAGCCCCTCGTGAAGGATCTGGTGGGTGCGGATCTCGGCGCGACCTTCTTCTCGAAGCTCCGTATCTGGCCCGCTCTGATCGCGCTCGTGCTGGGCGTTACGCTCGCGGCCGGCGCGTATCCGGCGTTCGTGCTGTCGCGCGTGCGGCCCGTGAGCGCGATCGCGGTGGCGCAAGCGCGGATCGGCTCCCCGCTATTCTCGATGTTGCTCGTCGGCGCGCAGTTCGCGATTGCCAGCTTCCTGCTGATCGCTCTCACCGTGATCACGCTGCAGAATAGCGAGATGCGGCGTAACGCGCTCAGCGCGATCGCCGATCCGCTCGTTGTGATCGAGAATCCGACGAGCCAGACGAAGGTCGCAGTGGCCACGCTGCGCGAGCGACTCAGTGCCGTGCCGCAAGTTCGTGCCGTGACCGAGGTGATGGCGACGCCTTGGGAGTTCTTCGCCATCACGAGCGTCACGAGCTCTCCTGACCCGATGAGCCCTCAGCACTCGACCGCGATGCAGCAGGTGGGCTTCGATTTCTTCGACGTGTTCAACGTGCCGCTGCTTGCGGGACGAGTGTTCGACCACGAGCACGCCGAAGACATTCCAGGAACTGGGCCGCCGGGCGGACTGGGCTTGCAGCGCCCGCCCAGAGGCGCGTCGGACGCGCAGAACGCCGGCGAGCCGCCGAAGCCGCAGAATATCGTCGTGGACCGGGCGTTCGTCACCGCACTCGGTCTCGGTACGCCCGAGGAAGCGGTCGACAAGCTCGTCTACCGCCCCCCACCGCCGGCTGCGCTGGCGGCGGCGCCACCGCCGCAGCCGCCGATGCGGATCATCGGTGTAGTCGAGGACCGTTCGTTCAGCTTCTTCAAGAGGCCGACCGAAACTGCCGGTGCGATGTACTCGCTGCAGGCCGATCTGGGGATTACGGTTGCGCGCGTCCGCGCCGCCGACCTCGACAAGGGGCTGGCAGGCATCGACGCCGCGTGGAAGGAGCTCGCGCCGAACGTCGCTCTGAGTCGCCGCTTTCTCGATGAGATCTTCGATCGCGCCTACGCGAGCTACGTGCGGATCAATCATCTGTTCAGCACGCTCTCGGTGATGGCCTTCGCGATCTCCGTCGCCGGTTTGTTCGGCATGGCGATCTTCGTCGCGGGACGCCGGCGGCGCGAGATCGGCGTGCGCAAGACGCTCGGCGGCACAACCACGCAGATGGTCGCGCTGTTGCTCACGGGCTTCTCCAAGCCCGTGCTCGTCGCGAACGTGATCGCATGGCCAGCGGGCTATCTCGCCGCACGCCAGTATCTCAATCAGTTTCCGGAGTCGATCCCGATCGGGCCGTGGCCGTTCGTTGCATCCGTCGTGATCACGGTCGCGATCGCTTGCCTCGCGGTCTTGGGCCAGACGGTGCGTGCCGCACGCACGACGCCCGCGGAAGTGCTGCGGAACGAGTGACCGCTGCGCGCGGCCGAGGTCCGTACCTGCCGCGCCAGCGAGGTCCTCGCGGCGCCTGTTCGCGGGCCGCGCGAGCCCCTACAATCGACGCCCAAACAATCACTCAGTTGCTCGAGAGGAGAGCGCAAGAATGAAAACAAGAGCCGCCGTCGCGTGGGAAGCCGGCAAGCCGCTGAGCGTCGAGGAAATCGATCTCCAGGGCCCGAAGAAGGGGGAGGTGCTGATTCGCAACGTCGCGACCGGCGTCTGCCACACGGACGCGTACACGCTCTCGGGCGCGGATCCCGAGGGCGCGTTCCCGACGATCTTGGGTCACGAGGGCGGCGCGATCGTGGAAGAGGTCGGCAAGGACGTGAAGAGCGTGAAGGCCGGCGATCACGTGATCCCGCTCTATACGCCCGAGTGCAAGAAGTGCAAGTTCTGCAAGTCCGGGCGGACGAACCTGTGCGTCGCGATTCGCGCGACGCAAGGCAAAGGCCTCATGCCCGACGGCACGAGCCGCTTCTCGAAGAACAAGAAGCCGATCCTGCACTTCATGGGCACGTCGACGTTCTCCGAGTACACGGTGCTACCCGAGATCGCGCTCGCGAAGATCGCCAAAAAAGCGCCGCTCGAGAAGGTCTGCCTGCTCGGCTGCGGCATCACGACCGGCATCGGCGCGGTGCTCAACACGGCGAAGGTGAGACCCGGTTCGACCGTCGCGGTGTTCGGCCTCGGCGGCGTCGGCTTGAGCGTGATCCAGGGCGCGGTGATGGCGAAGGCTGAGCGGATCTTCGCGGTCGACATCAATGACAGCAAGGAAGAGATGGCGCGCGCGCTCGGCGCGACCGATTTCTTGAACCCGAAGAAGTTCGACAAGCCGATCCAGCAAGTGATCGTGCAGCTGACGGAGTGGGGCGTCGATTACTCGTTCGAGTGCGTCGGCAACGTGCAGCTCATGCGCTCGGCGCTCGAGTGCTGCCACCGTGGTTGGGGCGAGTCGACGATCATCGGCGTCGCGGCGTCGGGGCAAGAGATCAGCACGCGGCCGTTCCAGCTCGTCACGGGCCGCGTCTGGCGCGGCAGCGCGTTCGGCGGCGTGAAGGGGCGCACGCAGCTGCCCGGCATGGTCAAGCAGTACATGGAGGGCGAGATCAAGGTCGACGAGATGATCACGCACACGATGGGGCTCGAGGACATCAACAAGGCCTTCGACCTCATGCACGAAGGCAAGAGCATCCGCTCGGTCATTCACTTCTGACGGATCGAACCGTTCGCAACGCCGCGGCGCAGCGAGTCGCGGCGCCTGCGTCGACGACGAATGAAAGTACTGCCCACTTCCTTGCTCGATGAGCTCGCGGCCAAAGCGGTCGCGAGCCCGCGCCTGCGCATGAATCACAACGTTCACGAGTCGCCGGCCGACATGTTGCAGCGATATTTCATCGTCGCGGCGCGCGACTCGTACTTCCGTCCGCATCGCCACGCGACGCGGAGCGAGACCGCGCTCGTGCTACGGGGGCGGCTCGACGTCGTCACGTTCGATTCGGTGGGTGCGATCGTCGCGCGGCACGCGATGGGCGATGGCGCGCCGAGCTTCGGCTATGAGATGCCGCCGGGCATTTGGCACACGTTGGTCGTCCACTCCGCGACCGCAGCGTTCTTCGAGATCAAAGAGGGGCCTTACGATCCGGCGACGGTCGTCGAGCACGCGCCGTGGGCGCCGGCGGAGGGGGACTCGGCAGCGCGCGCCTACCTCGAGCGGCTGCGCGCGGCGGAGGTGTAGTGCGGGGTGGAGCAAGGCGCGGTTGAACGCGCCTAGGCCGCGTCATTGGCGATGCGAATCACGGCCGTCGTTGCTGCCTCGCGACGGCTCTAGCGTGTCAGCGATCAGGTATCGAGTCTCAAGTGGCGCTTGAGGTCGAAATAGAGCGTCGCGGCCCAGCAACCCCAGACCCAGAGGAAGAGGGCGAGCCAGCCGAGTGCCCAGTGGATGCTGAACACGGTCCAGATGACCGTGATTCCACCGATCACCCACATGAGCCCGATCGTGCCGAGCAGACTCGACTTCAATGCACGTCTCAACTCGTCGTTCATTGCTGGCGTTTCCGATTTGCGCGATCCGTGCGGGTGTGCGGCAAAGGACTTGTCGGACGTCGAATGCTGCCATGCTTCTACCGCACCAACAATGCTCTCTCGCGACGTCTCTGACGGAAATCTCCGCAGGCTCACGTCCAAAAGTCGATCTGCAGCGTCATGGTCACGCCCGATTCGCAGCAACTATCTGGCGAGCCGATCGAGGCGTCTCGGATGACAGTCCCGCCTCCGCCGGGCATTTGCGAGGCATGGGCGCTGTTCACGGGGATCGCCGACGCGCTAGAACATCGCGCTCGCGAGCTTGCGCCGGTACTCGGACACGAGCGCGGGCTGGCTCGCCGCGAGCGTGAACAGATTGATCAGCTGCTTGCGGGCCTCGCCCTCGCGCCAATTTTTCGCGCGCTTCAGGATCTCGAGCAGCTCGTCCATCGCCTCTTGGTAGCGGCGCTGGCCCGCGTAGACGCCCGCGAGCGCGAGGCGCGTCTCGTGGTCGGCCGGGTTCGCGTCGAGCTTCGCGCGGAGCTCGCCCTCGGCGGGCCCTTGGTCGCCCGCGCGCGCGAACGCGATGCCTTGGCGCACGGCCTCGATCCGCGCCGCGATCGAGGGCTCGGGCTTGATCACGTCGAGCTGGCGCTCCGCGTTGTCGAGGTCGCCGGCGGCGAGCAGCGCCTCGGCGTTCGCGAGCGCCGCCTCGGTTTGCGACGGCAGCAGCTTCGTGATGAATTCGCGCACTTGCGCCTCGGGCTGCGCGCCGACGAACTGCGCCGCCGCGCGGCCGTCCTTGAATGCGATCACGTTCGGGATCGAGCGGATGCCCATGGCCTGGGAGAGCTCCGGGTTGTCGTCGGAGTTCACCTTGACGAGCTTTACGCGGCCTTTGAACTCGGCGACGACCTTCTCGATGATGGGTGTCAGTGCCTTGCACGGGCCGCACCAGGGCGCCCAGAAGTCGACGACGACGGGGATAGCTTTCGAGGCCTCGAGGACCTCGCGCTCGAAGGTTGCGGTGGTTGCGTCGGTGGCCATAGGCGCGCAAAGGTGCGCCCTCGGCAGGCTTAATTCAAGCCGGGCCGTCGTCGAAGCTGGATTGACCGCGCGTCGGATGCGATCAGATTGCGCGAGACGCGGCGCCGGAAGAGCTCGTGCGCCTCAGCTCTGCCGGCGTCGTTTCCACGCGCGCAGCAACGCGTGCAACAGACCGCCGGCCGCGAGGCCGACAAGAATCGCGACGCCGATCTTGCCGAGCAGCGACAGGCCTCCCACGGCGTGGCCCACGAGCGTCCCGACCACGCCGGCGACGATCAGAGTTACGGCATTGAGCGTCGGATCGCCTCTGAGCAACCACTTGCTTTTCATCGCAGCCCTCCGCGAGCTCGAAGACGGCGGCGCCCGCGAGGGGCGCCGCCGCGATGCGCTAGAAGCAGGTGACGATCAGGTCCTTGACCATGTAGCCGAGTCCACCGAGCAGCGCGCCGCCGAGAATGCCAGCGGGTATGCCGGCCCCAGTTGCGGCTGCACCAAGCCCGCCGACGAGACCGCCCGCGACCATCGCCGCTCCGAGCTCGGTCCACGTGAACGCGCCGCTCACGAGTGCCGTCTCGTCCGTCGTGAGCTCTCGCATCGTTACCGTCCATCCATCCATGTGCCTATTCCTCCTTGAGTGGGTCCAACGCAATTAGAAGCGGTCGGCGTCAGCAGCGCAGCGCACGTTTCTGGCGAGTTCGCGCGAATTCGCCTCGGTTGAGTCGTCGACTCTGCGCGCGATGGCCGCCGTGAGCTCGCCGACGTCCCGCGCACGGAGGATTTCGGCGAGCTCTTCGGTCGTGAACGCGATCCCGAACGCGTTCTCCGCGTCGCTCACGACACTAACCAGCGTGAGTGAGTCCATATTCGTGTCGACGATCGGCGTCGACTCGAGCAACGATGCCGCGTCGAGCCCAGTGGCGGCCGCGATCGCCTCGCGTACGAGAGACGAGACTCGGGCCGTTGTCGCGCCCATCGCTCAGCAGCCCGTGGCGGCGAGCAGTTGCAGCGCCTCGGGCGTGAGCGTGCGGAGCTCAGTCCCGGCGAGCAGATCCACGTCGGCGACTTCGGCGACGACGGGTGACTCTCGACGTTGCGGCGGCGGTGGCTCGTGCGCGGCGGTGTCGCGCTCGCGCTGTTCCAGTCCGTGGCTCATGCCGGCTCTTCGTCCGGCGACCAGGCCTGGTTCGTTGGCACCGCTTCGAGACGCGTGCGGCGGAGCGTCGCGGAGCTCGGGACGAGTCGCGCATCCCGCACGATTCGGCCCGCGTCCAGCGTCACGATCCGGTCCGCCGTGGAGGCCGTCTGCGGGCGGTGCGCGACGATCACCCGAGTGATGTTGAGGGCGCGAATCGCAGAGCTCACTAGAATCTCGCGCTTGACGTCGAGATGGCTCGTGGCTTCGTCGAGCACGAGGATCGCGGGTCGCGCATAGAGGGCTCGCGCGAGGAGGATCCGTTGCTGCTGACCCGCCGACAACGTCGCACCAAAGTAGCCGACCATCGTGTTGTAGCCCATGGGGAGCTCGGCGATCTCCGCGTGGATCGCGGCGAGTCGCGCGCACTCCTCGATGAGAGCCTGATCGGCGAGCGCGTCGAAGAATGAAATGTTGTCGGCGATCGAGCCCGCGAAAAGACCGTCCCCCTGCGTAACGCTCGCCACTGTGCGGCGCAGTGCGTCGCGGTCGATCGACGAGAGGCGCACGCCGCCGATCAGCACGTCGCCAGATGTCGCGGGGAGGATGCCCAGGAGCACGTGTATCAGCGTGCTCTTCCCGCACCCCGATGCGCCGACGATCGCGACCGACTCGCCTCCGGCGACCTTCAGGTCCACACCGTCGAGCACGAACGGCTCGTGGTCGGCGTACTTGAAGCGCAACGAATGGAGCTCGATCGTGGCATCAAGACGGGTACCGGAGCTCGACAGCAGCCGCCCGGGCGAGTGCATGCCCGACTCGGGCTCGGTGAGAACGATGTCGGCGAGCCGTTCGCCGTGGAGCCTCAGCAACTTGAGCTCGAATGCCTTGTCGATCAGCGCGCTCAGGCGCACCGAGAACTGGCGCTTGTACGAGATGTATGCGATCAGCATGCCGACGGAGAACTCCGCATCGAGCACCGCGCGCGCGCCCAAGAAGACTGCCAACACGTTCTCGACGCCGAACAGCATGCCGTTCGTGAGCCGCAGCGCGATCTGCACTTTCTGCGCGCGCACGCCCGCGTTGACTTGCTCGACGAGCAGGCTCAGCCATGCGCTGCGACGTTCATCGTGTCGTTGGAAGAGCTTGATGGACCTGAGCCCACGCACGGTCTCGAGCAAATGGCTCTCCTGCTGCGCGGTGTGCGCGATTTGCTCTTCTCCGGCCGCGCGCAGCGGCGAGTACGCGAGCGAGCGCGACAGCGCATAGAGTCCCGTCGCACACGCGCATATCCACGTCAGCCGAGGGTTGTAGCGGTACATCAGGACGAGTAGAGCCAGCGTCATGCAGCCGTCGACGACGGACTCGATGAACGCAGTCGTCACCGTGCGTTGGATCGCGTCGATCGAACGGAAGCGCGAAAGCACGTCGCCGAGGTGCCGTTTCTCGAAGAACGCGAGCGGCAGCGTGAGCAGGTGTGCGAATACGTTGGCGCGCCACTGAATGTTCAGCGTCGTCTCGAAATACATGACGACCCACGATCGGAGTGCCGACATGCACTGTTCGCAAACCGCGAGCACTCCGAAGCCGAGAGCGAGAAGCTCGAGCAGATCGCGGCTGCCGGTCACGACGGCGTGATCGACGACCCACTGTAGGAGCAGCGGGTTCGCGATCACGAAAACTTCGAGTCCGACGCCGAGCGCGAACACTTGCACCAGCGCGGCACGCGCGCCGCTGACGCGGCCAAGAAGGTCTCGAAGCCGAACGGCCGGAGCCGGCGCGCTGCGCTCGAAGTGCGGCGTCGGCCAGAGCTCGAGCGCGACTCCCGTGAACGCGGCACTCGCGGCGGTCATCTGCAGCGTGCGTTCGCCTACGCCGGGATCGTGGATCGTGACGCGATGGCGGTCGACGCGAGCCAGCACGACGAAGTGCGTGAAGTTCCAATGCAGAATGCAGGGGAGCCTGAGCCGGACGAGATCCTCGAGCTCGAGACGGATCGGGCGGCTCGACAGCTCGAGCCGGCGCGCGAAGTCGATCAGCGCGGTGAGCGTCGTGCCCTTCGAGGAGATCGCAAAGCGTCGCCGGAGCGCGCCGACGTCCACCCAACGGCCGTGGTAGCACGCGATCATGGCGAGACACGCGAGGCCGCACTCGGCCGCTTCCGTTTGCAGCAACACGGGCAGCTTTCTTCTCAGCCCCAGGGCGAGTCGATCGACGATCCGCGTGCTCATTGCTCGACCGAAGACATCGCATCGGTCGAGCTCGGCCCGCGACCAATGGCGAGATCGCGAGGCACGCCGCGCGCCGCGAGCAGGAAGAGGCACGAGGCGAACGCGCTCGTGACGGTGACGATCCCGAGCAGCGCGTAGCGAAGCGCGTCGTTGCCGAGTGTCGGACCGAGACGGTCGCTTACGAAGCCGACGGTGACGGGGCCGAGGCCCATCGATACGAGATTGACGAGAAACAGATAGAACGCGGCAGCTGTGGCGCGGCGACGCAGGCCCGCGAGATTTTGGATCAGGGCGGTCACCGGCCCGAGAAACATATGCCCGAGCAGCGTCGCGACGACGAGGGCCGCGACTGCGAGCACAGGTCGATCCGTGAGGTAGACCAGCGCCGTGCACGGTAGCGCGGCAGCGAGCGCGCCAGCGCAGCACCAGGCGTAGCAGCGCGCGTCGCGCGTCGCGCCGACGAGCGCGTCCGCGATTTGGCCGCCGCAGAGAACGCCGATCATGCCGCCGCAACCGTACGCGATCGCGAGCCAAGTTCCTGCGGCCGCGCTCGTCACGCCGAACGCGCGAATGAAGTACGCCGGCAGCCAGAGAGCGGCCGCAAACGCACCGATTCCATGCACGGCACCCGCGAGCGGGAGATATCGCAGCGCCGGCTCGAGCAAGAAATGGCGAATCGTCGCGACGAGTGTCGGTACCCGTGTGATCGCGTCCGGGAGCGCGTCCTCGGAATGACCGCGTGGCGGCTCCCGCAGACTGATCCGCACGACGGCCGCGAGCGCGAGTCCCGGAAGGCCTACGATCAGGAAGGTCATGCGCCAGCCGACGAGCTCGTCGAGCCATCCGCCGCTCAGGTAGCCGACGACGAACGCGAGCGGGATCTGCAAGTACAGGATTCCGAACGCGCGCGCGCGGCGCTCGGGGCCGAAGTAGTCGGATACCAGCGATTGCGACGGGGGCGATCCGCCGGCTTCGCCGACGCCGACGCCGACACGCGCAAGGAATAGGCTGGTGAAGCCCCCCGCGAGACCGCAGGCCGCGGTCATCGCGCTCCACAGGCCGACGGCAACCGCGATCAACGATCGCCGCTCGTAACGATCGGCGAGCCACGCAACGGGTAGTCCGACCGTTGCGTAGAAGACTCCGAACGCGACGCCGCCGAGCAGCCCGAGCTCGGTGTCGGACAGCGCAAGGTCGAGCTTGATCGACTGTAGAACCGCCGCGAACACGTTTCGATCGACCCAACCCGCGACGCCGACCGCCACCAGCAGGGCGAGCACGTACGCGCGATAGGTGGGCGATGCGGCGAAGCCGCGGCGGAAGTTCTGAGCTCTCCTCACGGCGCGAGCTCAGTCCGCAACGCGCGGCGCAGCAGCTTGCCGTTCGGATCGCGTGGCAGCGTCGTGCGGTACTCGATGCGCCGCGGCAGCTTCATCGCGGCGACACGTTCGCCGAGGAAGCGCATGAGCTCGCGGGTGAGGGCGGCGCTCGGCTCGCTGTCGGAGGCCGTCTGCACGATCGCGTGCGGCACTTCGCCGAGCAATTCGTGAGGTGCGCCGAAGACCGCGCAGTCGGCGACCGCGGGATGCTCGATCAACGCCTGCTCGATCTCGGCTGGGTAGATGTTCATGCCCGACGAGATGATCAGCTCGCTCGCGCGTCCGCAGACGAATAGATAGCCGTCGTCGTCGACGTAGCCGATGTCGCCGACGCAGACCAAGTCCCCGCGCCAGCACGCGCGCGTCTTCGCGTCGTCCCCGTGGTACTCGAACCGTTCGCCGGTGTAGGGCGCCAGGTAGATCAGGCCGGGCTCGCCGGCCGGCAGCTCGCGCCCCTGCTCGTCGAGTATCGCGAGCCGCGAGCCCGCGATCGGTCGTCCGACCGTCCCGGGCCGGCGCAGCCATTCCTCAGAGTTCGCGATGGTGCCCTGCGCCTCGGTTGACCCGTATGCTTCCCAGATGATCGGCCCCCACCAGGCGAGCATCCGGCGCTTGACGTCGTGCGGGCACGGTGCGCCGCCATGCACGACGAAGCGGAGCGTCGCCGTCGCGTGACGCGTGCGTGCCTCACTCGGCAGCTTCAGCAAACGCACGAACATGGTCGGAGTCATGAACGTGGTCGTGACGCGCCGCCGTTCGATGAGCTCGAGCACCGCGAGCGGTTCCCACGTCTCCGTGAGCAGCACGCGGTGACCCATCTCGAGCGCGACGCGCACGCCGTCGAGCGGCGCCGCGTGGTAGAGCATCGACGAGCACAGGTGCACGTTGTCGTGCTCGAGCGCGACGCCGAGCGCGAGGTGCCACTCGATGAACTTGCGTAAGGCGTGTCGAGCACCCGACAGCGCGCGCCGCACGGCCTTCGGTCGTCCCGTCGTGGCCGAGGTATACGGGAGCATTCGACCTTCGGGCCCGGCCGCAAGCGCCGGCGCGGGGGCGTGTGCAAAGTCGCGCAGCTCGCAGAAGCCCGCGGCCGACCCGATCGCGACGAGCGCTCTGACACGCGGCGCGCGCGCACGGAGCGGCGTGAGCCGCCGCCCGCCGAGCCGCGCGTGAGCGACGATCGCCGTGGCGCCGGAGTTCTCGAGCACGTAGTCGATCTCCGGAGGCGAGAGGTGCCAGTTGATCGGCACCACATAGAGCCCTGCGGCGATTCCGGCGAAGTACGCAACGAGATACTCGGCGCAGTTCGGCGCGACGATGGCCAGCACGTTTCCGGGCTTCAGGCCCGCCGCGGCGAATGCCCTCGCAGTCCGATCGGCCAGCGCGAGCAGCTCGCCGCGCGACCAGACCGCACCGTTCTGCTCGATCACCGCGATTGCATCGGGATCGCGTGCGGTGAAATGGCGCAAGCCGAAGGCATCCATGTGCGCAGCGTAATTTCGGCGCGCGATCGCGTGCGAGGCTCGAACCTCCGTCGTGTCGCGAGATTCTCGTCGTTTGCTCGGCGACGGCGCGCGCTATCGTCCGTCCATGACAGCGAATTGCGACTACGTCCCAGTCGCGGCGCTCGCGCAGCCCGAGTCCCTGCTTCGCGAGCTCGAGCGAGCGTTTCGAGGCGTCTCGTCCGCCGATACGGTCGTCGCGTTTCGCTGCGCCGAGAGCGTGGCGAGCGTTTGTGTCCGCGGCGCTCATTTCTCCGTCGAGCCGCGGCGCGAAGCCGTCAAGATCGGTTGCATCGCGAAGCTGCTGACGGCAGCGCTTGCGCGGCGTGCGTTCGATACGGGATCGCTCACGCCCGATCACGACGTCGGTGACGCGCTCGGTCGCGGCGCGGACGGGCGCGCCCTACGCGGCGTGACGGTGCGGCAGCTGCTCGATCACTCGCATGGTCTCGACGACTCCGTTTTGGAGGCGGTGCCGCGCCGCGCCGGCGCGCGAATCGACCCCGAGGCGCTCGCGCGAGCGCTGCGTGCGGCCCCGGCACTCGCGCCGCCGGGGGCTCTCTACAGCTATGGCAGCGCGGGCCCGTGGTTGATCGCGGCGTTACTCGAGCGATGCTCGGGGCGTTCGTACTCGACCCAGGTGAGACACGAGATCCTCGCGCCGCTCGGCATTCGCGAGCTCAGCTCGGAGCGCGAACCGATTTGTCCGGCCACGGGCGGCGCGCTCTTGCTCGATCCGACCGAGCTGCTGCGCTTCGTTGCGCACGTCGCGCTGCAGCGTCCGGACGCGTGGCCGGATGTTGAGCCTTCGCTCACCGATGGACCGGTGTTTCCGTTGCCCGGGTGGAACCCCCTCGAGCGCGGTGTCTATCTCGGTTGGAAATACCATGGGCAAGGTTGGTTCGGTCATCAATCGTTGTGGCCCGCGGCGTCTCTGCTCGTGAGGGCTCATCCGCGACGTGCGCTCGCGTTGGTGGTCGCGTCGCGCACGCATTCGGCGGCCGTCGTAGCCGCGCGCGTGTTCGGCACGCACTTTCCCGAGCTATTCGATTTGCGGGTACCGGCGGCACCGAGCGCTGCGCAGCCCGGCAACGGCGTGTTCGGTTCGGCTGCGTGGCACGTCGAGATTCAAGGCCGCGAAATCTACGTTCGGCGGCGAGGGGTGCGCGCGGGCCATCGCGCGAGCCTCGATCGACTCGGTGGCGGAGTATCGCTCACGCGACCAGCCCTCGACTCGTTCCCGCACGTCGAGGTGCTCGCGCGAGGCGGGAGCCTCTATCTATGGAACGGGCGCTTCGTGCTGCGCAAGCGCGATGCGGCTCAGTCCAAGCCGAACGCGAGCAGCACGTTCCCCGGCGTGCCGACGAACCCCGCGTTGCCCGCCGTCACGTAGAGCAGCCCGTTCGCGACCACAGGTCCCGGGCCGTCGATCGAGCCGCCGTGGGCCTTCTCGCCGTTCACCGCGACGAAGTCTTTGTTCGTGTCGTAGGTCCAGAGGATCTTGCCCGTGTCGCTCGCGTAGGCGCGCACAGCGCCGTCCGCGGAGCCCGAGAACACCACCCCCGGGATCGACGTGAGCGCGGCCGATTGCGCCGCGCTACAGCCCGTGCCGCTGCGGCAGACGGGCGGCTCGGGTGGCGTGTACCACGCGCGCTTACCGGTCGCGAGATCCACCGCGTGCAGGCCGCCGGGCGCGGGCGTGAGCTGGTCCGCCACCGCGAAGTAGGCGCGCGCTCCGTCGCTCGTCGCGCCCCAGACGCCGCCGACGGGGCTGCCCTTGCCCCAGCGGTACTGCCAGAGCACCTTGCCGCGCCTGTTGGGATCGAGCGCGTAGCCGACGCCGGACTTCTGCGTCGCGACCAGCACGTCCTTGCCGTCCGCTTTCTTGACGAGCACGGGCGACGCGGAGAAGTCGAAGTCGGGCCCCACGTCCTTCGGGCAATTCGGGTTGTCGCCGAACTTGGCACCCGCTGCGGCCGGGGGCGCGCCCGCGGGCGGCGGCGAGCAGCCGAGGATCCACGTGTCCGGCATGATCTGGTTCACCCAGCGGATCTTGCCGGTCTTCAAGTCGAACGCGACGATCGCGTCGCTCGTGTTCGGCGCGGGATCCGCGTACGCGTTGCCCGTCGCGGCGTAGATGAGCCCGCGCTTCGCGTCGATCGTCGGCGCGCTCCAGATCGGCGCGCCGGCCGGGCCCCAGAGCTGCTTGCCCGTCGTGCTCGTGCCGCGGGGCTTCGGCTCGCCGACCGTGTAGGTCTTCCAGATCACGGCGCCGGTCTTCGCATCGAGCGCCGTGAGACTGCCGCGGAACTTGCAGCACTCGTAGTCCGGCATCGACGCGCTGGACTCCTCGGACACGCCCGAGAGCACGACGTAGAGGCGGCCGTCGTAGTACGTGGGCGACCCCGTCGCGCGCGCGGCCGGATGGTCGTCCACCTTCGTGACCCAGAGTTGCCGGCCGGTGCCGAAGTCGACCGCGTACGCGCGCGCCTGCGCGTCGGCGAAGAACACGGCCGGCCCGCCGCCTCCGAAGTGGCCGGTAGGGCCGAGCGGCGCGACCGCGATCGCCGTGCGCACGCCCGCTTGCGCCTTGAACGACCAGTACGCGCAGCCCTTCGCAGGGTCGAGCGCGTAGACCATCCCGCTCTGGCTCGCCATGAACAGGCGTCCGCCGACGATCGCCGGCTGCGAGCGCGACTGCGTCGCGTTCGGCACGCCGAACGCCCACTTGAGCTTCAAGCTCGCGACGTTCGCGACCGTGATCCCCGCGGCGTCGGGCTGGAAGCGCGTGTTGCGCACGTCGGGGCCCCAGCCGTTCCAGACCGAGGTCGCGTTGCGCAGGTCGAGCGGCCCGCCCGTGCAAGTGCCGGTCGGAGTGGTTGTGACGGTCGCGGGCGTGAGCGGACGGCCCGCGATGCGCTCCGCGACGGTCTGGCGCTCGGCGGGCGTGAGCGGCTGGCCCTGAATGCGCATGTTGCCCTCGGTCAGCGACGCGAGGATTGCGTCGGGGCCGAGCGTCGCGAGCACGTCGCGCGGCGGCGCCTTGTTTTCGGGCGTCGGGTGCTCGTGGCAGACGGCGCAGTGCTGCGCGAACAGCGTGTCGCCGTCGCGTGCAGGCGCTTGAGATCGAGCGGGCGGTGCGAGCAAGACGACGGCCGAGACGACGACGAACGCGAGAGCTCTGCGCATGAATCCTCCGACGGTGAGCGCGGCGACACGTCGGACAAAGCCAGCGCGCCCCGTTGACGCGGAAGAATAGCAGGCAGCGAAGGGCCCGCGCATGTGCGCGGGCCTTCGACTAACGGCTGCGATTTCGGAGGAGGAGGGCTAAGGGCTACTGATCGAGCATCCGCACGAGCTCGGTGATTCGCTGCACGTTCGCGTAGCGGTCGACGACGATCAGCTGCCGGCAGTTCGTGCACTTCTGCGCGCCCGGTTCACACATGCCGCACATCGCGGATAGGTGCGCGGCCTGCGGCAACAGCGGGCGCAAGATCGGCACCATCGACGATGTCTCCGCCTTCGTCGTCGTGATCACTCGCGAGACCCATTCGTCGGCCGGGATGCTCGGGTCGTCTTTCTGCACGAGCGGGACGGCCAGCTCCGAGCGAATCACGAAGTCCGGCACGATGTTCACGCGGCCGTCGATCGTCGTCGCGGCCATGCCGTTGATGCGCACGATCGCGAGCAGCGTCGCATAGTTGACGTCCTCGGCGCGCACGGTGCCGAGATAGACCTGCTGCTTCGCGCGGCTGTCGATCAGGAACTGCTTCTTCGTCGCGCGCGCCACGCGCTCGACGAGCGACTCGAGCGACACGGTCGGCAGCGGTGGGCCGGGCGGAGTCGGCGGCTGCTCGGGCGGGCGGGGCGGCGGCGGAGCGTTTTGCGGCGCGGGCTGCGGCTGATTCTGCGCGTTGCCTTGGGCTTGCGGGCTCTGCACCTGCGCGGCCGCGGTTCCGGCGACGAGCGCAGCGGCGAGCGCGAGCGAGCGGAGAAGGGTCGAGGTTTTCATCCTGGGAGTGCTCCGGTGTGTTGTGTCATTGGAACGCGGCGGCGGGCCGAACCGACGCCGTCGAGTAGTCGGCGCGAGCATCGCGAGACGGGGAGGTCGCGGCCGCGGCCCGCGCGCGCAGGTCGGCATCGACGAGCGCCGCCGCGACCTCGGCGCCGATCTCGCCGGCGAGAGGCGCGAGCTCCGCGACGGGCCGCTCGTAATCGGAGTGCCAAAGCGTCTGGTCCGTCGCCGCGTCGACCAACGTGACGCCGACGCGCACTTGCCCCGCGTCCAGCGCTAGCTCGCCGCCGACGACGCCGCGCACGCCGAGCTGCGCGCCGAGCTCCGCCGCGCTGAGATCCGTGCCGAGATACGCGACGGCTTGCGGCGTGCCGATCACGTAGATGCCGGGCGCCGCCGCGAGCTCCGTGCGGACGTTGCGCGCGAGAGTCGCGGCGAGCTTCGCGGCCGCGACGCCGTCGTCGGACGCAGCGCCGAACGGCAGCACGGCGACGGCGCCGGCGTCGACGACGACGCCGCTCGGCAGCCGCAGCGCCGGCACCGACACGGGCGCGGCTGCACCGATGTCGGCCGCACGCAGCGGTGCCGAGGCGCTCGCGGGCGCACCCGCGTCGGCGCCGCGGACGAGCACGGAGGCGTTCGCGGTGGCGTCGGCCCCGTCTGGCGCGCGCGGCTCGCGCGCTTCGCGCGCGAGCCAGATCGCGGCGATGCCTGCGACGACCGTCGCCGCAATCGCCGCGGCCGAGGAGAGGTTCCGGAACGAACGGCGCGCACGAGGAACTCCAGCCGCGAGCGCGGCAGCCTCGTCGTACGCGAAGCGCAGGTCGGGGTCGTCGGCGAGCCCGCGCGCGATCTCCACCGCCGCCGCGCAGCGCTCGAGCTCGGGCTCGTGCTCGGCCGCGCGGTCGAGCCACGCGGCGAAGCGCGCAGCCTTCACGTCGTCGGGCGCGGCCGAGTCGATCGCGACGTACCACTCGGCCGCGGTCGCGGGCTCGCTGTTGCGTCGAAAGCGTTCGCCGCTCATTCGTTTGGCTCCGCGCCGAGCCGGCGCTGGCAGACCTCGAGCGCGTGCTGCATCTCGCGCTCCGCGGTCCGCTTGCTGATGCCGAGCCGCCGCGCGATCTCTTCGTAGCTGAGCTCGGCCGACGACCGCAGCAGGAACACCTGCCGGCAGCGCGGCTTGAGCTCGAGCAGCGCGCGCTTGACGATCGCGACGCCTTGCTCGAACGCCACGACGCGCTCAGGCGCCGGGCCGGGGGCGGGCAGATCCGCGAGCTGCGCGTCGTCGCCGTGCGGCCCGCGCGCGCGCCGTTGGCGGAAACGGTCGTACGCGAGGTTCGTCGCTACCTTGAAGATCAGCGCGCGCACGCGTCCCGTTTCGATCGTCTCGACCTGCATGAGGCGCAGGTACGTTTCCTGGACCAAGTCCTCGGCCTCGTCGCGCCGCGAGAGGAGATCCGTGAGGTAGCGGAGCAGCGGGATGCGGAAGCGCTCGAACAAGCGCGCGACGACGTCGCGTTTTCGCTCTGCGCCGGCGGCCGGCGGCTCTGGCTGGTTGGTCATCCGCTCGAATGGCCTTGAGGTCGCGATCCTGCGTTTGGCTACCACGCCGCTAATACGTTCGAGCGTCATAGGTCCGCCATTATTTGCCGGCGCGGTGGCCAAGGAAACGGCGCGGCGGCTTCAGAGTTGCTATCGTGGCGCCCCCGACCGTCGACGCAGGCCGCGCCTTGTCATCGAGTCCAGCGCACCGCCACCACCGCCCGGTTCTCGGTATCTTCTTGAAGCTCTCGTCCGTCGTCCTGCTGTCGACCATGGCCGCGTGCGTCAAATACCTCGGCTCGGCGATTCCGAGCGGCGAGACGGTGTTCGTGCGCGGCCTCATCTCGATCGTCGTGCTCGCGTTCATCGCGTGGCGCGTCGAAGGTCTGCACCTCCTCAAGACCAAGAACCTGCGCTCGCACGCGCTGCGCTCGCTGTCGGGCACCGCGAGCATGTTCTGCTGGTTCTACGCGCTCACGCTGATTCCGCTCGCGGAGTTCTGGGCGATCGCGTTCACCGCGCCGCTGTTCTTGACACTGCTCGCGATGATTTTCCTAGGCGAGAAGATTCATCGTTACCGCTGGAGCGCGCTCGCGATCGGCTTCGTCGGCGTGCTGATCACGGTCGGTCCTCACTTGTCGTTCGGCGCGGGCTCGGTCGGAGTCGGGATGGCGCTAGCGGCGGCGGTGTTCTCGGCGGTCGCGATGATGTTCCTGCGCAGCATGAGCGGGAGCGGGGGAGAGCACGCGATCACGATCACGTTCTACTTCTCGGTCACCTCGATGGTCTGCGCGGCGTTCACCGCGCTCGCGGGCTGGCCGCTCCCCACGCCCATGCAGTGGCTGTTCATCGTGCTGATCGGCACGTTCGGCGTGTTCGGCCAGCTGCTGATGACGTATTCGTATCGCTACGCCGAGGCGTCGACGATCGCACCGCTCGACTACGTAAACCTGCTGCTCGCGATCGTGTACGGCTGGTTCTTCTTCGCGGAGCTGCCCGATCGCTCGACCTGGATCGGCGCGCCGCTCGTGATCGCGGCCGGCGCGATCATCCTCTGGCGCGAATACAGGCTCATGCTGCCGCGTCGCGCGCCCGAGGCCGCGCCGAACGTCTGAGCCGAGCGGCCGTCGCTTGCCTGCGCCCGGCAGCTCGACTAGAGTGCGCCGCCATGTCGTACGCACGCCGACAGTTCTTTACCGGCCCCGGCCTGCTCCAGGCCTCGGGGGTTTCCGGTCGCGTGTCGATTTCTCGCTGATCTCTCCACCGCCGCTTTATCCCTGACCGCCTGAGCTGGACCGGGGTGACCGCCGTCCGCTGCGCTCATGCAGCGCCCGCAGCCCCTTTTTCCAACGAGGTGTGTCATGTCCGCCCGACTGCTCGATTCCGAAGCCTATGCACGCGCGCTCGCGCTGCGCGACCTGACCGACGCCGCGCTCGGCCCGCACGCGATGCAGCTACTCGTGCGCGACGCCGTCGCGGCGCTCGCGGAGCGCTGGCGCTGCGCCGTGGTCGTGCACCGCGCGCCGCCGGTCGTCAAGATCGCCGAGAACTACGACGCGCTCGGCTATCCGCCGGACGGCGCGGCCCGCGACGCGCGCTACACGCGCTACGTCGCGGCCGATCGGCTGCTCCGCACGCAAACCTCCGCGATGATCCCGGGCGCGCTCCGGATGCTCGCGCCCGCGCGTTGCGACGACGTGCTGCTCGTCTGCCCGGGCCTCACGTACCGGCGCGACGCGATCGATCGGCTGCACGTCGGCGAGCCTCACCAGCTCGATCTCTGGCGGATCGCGCGCCGCCCGCTCGGGCGCGCCGCGCTCGAGGAGATGATCGACGTCGCGGCGCACGCGATGTTGCCCGGCGCGCCGCTGACGCTCACGCCCGCGAGCCATCCGTACACCGTAGACGGCCTCGAGGCTCACGCCGTCGTCGACGGCCGCGCGGTCGAGGTCCTCGAGTGTGGACTGGCCGCGCCGCGGATCCTCGACGACGCGGGGCTCGCGTCCACGGAGCATCACGGGCTCGCGATGGGCATCGGGCTCGACCGGATGCTCATGCTGCGCAAGGGCGTGGCGGACATCCGCGAGCTGCGCTCGGCGGATCCGCGCATCGCCGCGCAGATGCTCGACCTCGCGCCTTATCGGCCCGTGTCGTCGCAGCCCGCGATGCGCCGCGATCTGTCGATCGCCGTGCCGGCCGAGACGACGCCCGAGGAGCTCGGCGACCGCGCGCGGCAGGCGCTCGGCGCGCGCTGCGCGAGCGTCGAGGCGATCGAGGTGCTCAGCGAGACGCCGCACGCGGAGCTACCCGCCGCGGCGCGCGAGCGGCTCGGGATCGCGCCGGGACAGAAGAACGTGCTGCTACGCGTCGTGATCCGCGACCTCGAGCGTACGCTCACCGCGGCCGAGGCGAACGCGCTGCGCGATGCGATCTACGCGGCGCTGCACGCGGGCAGCGTGCACGCATGGGCGCCGAACACGTGACCGCTAGTGCGGTTCGACGCCGGCGCGCACGCAGAAGTACTCCCACGCGCGATCGAGCGAGAGCTCCGAGAGCTGCGTCGCGGTCGTCGCCGCGATCTCCGCGGGCGAGAGCGCCTTCAGCGTGCCGAGCGCGAGCGTTTGAAGCTGTACCTGCGCGTTGACCTGCAGGTAGTACGCGGTCAGCACCGCTTCCTTCACGTTGCGGGCCCCGACCGCGGCGCCGTGGCCGCGCAGCAGCACGCACGTGTTCTTGCCGAGTGCCTTCGCGAGGCTTCGACCCTCGGCCATGTTGCGCACGAGCATGTCCGTGTCGCCGAACTCGGCGCGGATGTCCCAGACCGGGATCTCGGCGCCGAGCACGCCGGCCGTGTGGATCACGGGCTTCAGCGGCACGCTCGAGATCGTAAACGGCAGCACCGCGTAGGAATGCAGGTGAACGACCGAGTGCACGTCGAGTCGCGCCTCGTAGATCGCCCCGTGGATCATCCGCTCGCCGTACGGCGTGCGGCCGCGCGCGTCGACGGGTGTGCCGTCGAGCTCGAAGCTCATGAGGTCCGCGAGCTCGATGAGCTCGGGGCTGCGCGAGCGCGCGAGATAGTAGCGCAGGGGGTTCTCCGGATCGCGAATGCTTACGTGGCCGAACGCGTCGACGACGTTCTCGTGCGCGAGGATCCGATTCGCCGCGACGAGCCGCTGGAGGGCGGTCGCCAGGGAGGCCGCTCCCCCCGGCTGCGCGCGAGCACGATGTGGCCGCCCGAGCAGCGGCGCGACAGCGAGGCACGCCGCGGCGCGGACGAAAGCACGGCGATCGTGGTTGTGGCGCGGCGGCATCGGTGGGGTGCTCCTCGCTCGGGCGCGGTTGCCGCGGCACGATAGCACGCGGCGCGGTCGTCGCGGTCGCAGCGCGCTGTTAAGCTCAGTCGCTCCACAAGAACAGTCACTTCTCAGATTGGAGGCTCCAATGCTGCATCACGTTTCGGTGGGCGTCGCCGACGTCGCGCGCGCGGCGCAGTTCTACGATCCCGTGCTCCGCGCGCTCGGCTACAAGCGAGTGCTCGAGTTCATGCCGTACGGCATCGGCTATGGCGACAAGCGGCCCCAGTTCTGGGTGCAGCTGCCGCACGATCGGCAACCCGCGACGCTCGGCAACGGCGTGCACGTCGCGTTCAACGCTGCGAGCGAGGCGATGATCCACGCGTTCCACCGCGCCGCGCTCGCGGCGGGCGGCAAGGACGACGGCGCGCCGGGTCCGCGGCCCGACTACGGCCCCGAGTACGTCGGCGCGTTCGTACGCGACTTGGACGGCAACAAGGTCGAGGCCGTGTTGGTGCGGATGCCCGCGGCCGCCGTGACCAAGAAAAAGGCGCGCAAGAAGGCCGGTGCGAAGAAGAAGGGGCGAGTCGCGAAGAAGCGCGGCGGAAAGGCGCGCGGCAAGAAGGCGCGCAAGCGACGCTGACCGGTGGCCACGGAGACGGGCTGGAGCCGTGCGGCTCGTCCGTCTCCGCGGCTTTGCTACTTCCGGCCGAGCTTGATGAACGCCAACGCGTTGTTGTTGTTCATCGGGATCACGAGCTGGTTCTGCTTCGCGTCGTAGCACATCGACGCGGGCGACGGAATGCCGCTCGCGATGATCTCCGCCGGCTTGCCGGGCCGAATTCTCGACACGCTGCCGAAGCGCACGCTCGTCACGTATTTCGTGCCGTCCGGAAGCACGACGAGGCCGTCGTTGCCGGACTGGTTCGAGTGCTCTGTCTTGATGAGCTTCGCGCTCTTGTCGAACGTGAGCACGCTGTTGTCGCCGATGTTGATCACGACGATGTTGCCCGCGGGATCGAGCGCGACGCCGTTCGGTTGCGCGAGCGGCGCGCCGTTCACGAAGATCGACGACTTGCCGTCGGGCGTCACCTTGTAGATGCGCTGCGGGTCGCGCGTGTTCGACGCGTAGACGGTGCCGTCGGCCGCGGCCGCGATGCCGTTCAGCACGTTCGCTTCCGGGATCGCGACCGCGCTCTTCGGCATGCCGGTCTTGAGATCGAAGCTGCGCACGGTGTCGATGTCGCCGACGTAGAGCACGCCGTTCGCGATCGCGCTGCCGAGCGGGTCGTTCAGCGTGAGCCCGTCGCGCGTCGCGCCGATCCACTTCGACGTGTGCACGGTTCCATTGGGATTGATCAGCGACACGTAGGCGTCGTTTTTCTCGACCGTCTCCGCGTTGCCCCGGTTCATCGCGAGAATCAAGTTGCGCGCTGGATCGAACGTGCAGCTCTCCGCGAAGCGGAAGCTTCCGTAGACCGTCACGTTGCTCGACGTTTTCTGCGTGACGCCGGCCTCGTTGGTCGCGCTGAGCGGCTCGCCGGCGGCGAACGGCTTCGGCGCCGCGGGCGCCGCCGGCGCGGGCTGTTGCGCGTGCGCGGCCGAAGCGAGCGAAAGAGCGATGGACCCGACGAGTGCGGGCATTGTTCTGGTTTGCACGATCCCCCCAGTTGAAAAAGAGTCCCCGCGCGAATCATGGACGATTGTCGGGGCGCCAGGGAAGCGCCACGGATGCGCCACGCGCCAGAAGGGTCGCGGGCTGCACGCCTCTCGATCGGTAGCGCCCGGAGGGCGTAAGCCGGTATCCTGTCGGGCGCTCGACGGCTAGTCGCGGGGGCGTCTCCAATGAACTCGACGGTGTGGAAAATCGCGCTGCGGACGCTCGCGCGCGACAAGAGCTACGCGCTGCTCAATATCGCGGGCCTCGCGCTCGCGATCGCGTGCTGCTTGATTCTCGGCGTCTACCTGCGCAGCGAGCTCACCTACGACCAGAGCCACGTCAACTATCCGCGGATCTTCCGCATCGCGAACGAGTTCGAGATCAACGGCAAGCTCGACCGGTTCCCGGTCACCTCTACGATGCTCGGGCCGATGCTCAAGGACGAGAACGCGGACGTGCAGGCGTTCGTGCGGTTCCAGAGCAGCGGCCAGCAGAAGCGCTTCGTCCAGCACGGCAGCGACGGCTATTACTGGGGCACCGTGTTCGTCACGGACCCGAGCGTGTTCGACGTGTTCACACACAAGATCCTGTACGGCGACCCGAAGACGGCGCTGGAGCCGCCCACGTCGGTCGCCGTGAGCCGGACGCTCGCGAAGCGTTACTTCGGCGACAAGAACCCACTCGGCGAGACGCTCACAATCGACGGCAACGACGCACAGATCACGCTCGTGTTCGATGACCTGCCCGACAACACGCACCTGAAATACGATGCGTTGCTTACGACGAACCAACCGCAGTTCGCGACGCCCAGCGACGTCACGCAGCGGCGTCAGCGCCTGTTCAACGTCGGCGTGTACACATACCTGCTCATGCGGCCGGGCTACGACGCGTCGCAGTGGGGCGAGGTGTCGCGCGCGTTCTTCGATCGCAACATGACGGAGATCGGCGGGCGGATCAACGCGCAGTGGCGCAGCTGGCTGCAACCGCTCGCGGACATCCATCTGCATTCGGACCTCGCGGAGACCTTGCCGACCGGCAACCTTTACTACCTCTATGGCTTCGTCGCGGTCGCTGTGTTCACTCTGCTCGTCGCGTGCATCAACTACATGAACCTCGCGACGGCACGCGCGGCGAAGCGCGCCAAAGAGGTCGGGATGCGCAAGATCCTGGGATCGAGCCGTCGCGCACTCATCGCGCAGTTCCTCGTAGAGTCGATGCTGCTCGCTACGGTCGCCGTCGTGCTCGGTGTGCTGCTCGTCCAGTTGTTGGTCGCGTTCACGCCGATCAACGAGCTGCTCGGCAAGCCGGTAACGCTCAACCTCGTCAGGGACCCCGCGACGCTGGGCTGGGCGGTCGGCCTCGCGCTGCTCGTCGGCGTCGGCGCGGGGCTCTATCCGGCCTTCTACCTCTCGGCGGTCCTGCCTGTGTCAGTGCTCGTCGGCGGGACGAAGACGGGCGGCGCGCGCAGCGCGGCCCTGCGCGAGGGCCTCGTGTTCCTACAGTTCCTGATCTCGATCGCAGTGATCGCGTGCACGCTCGTGATGGCTTCCCAGATGAGCTACATCTCGCACCTTTCGCTCGGCTTCGAGCGCGAGAACCGCATCAACTTCACGATGCGCGGCGTCGACACGATCACGGCGAGCGACGCGATCAAGACGGAGCTGCTGCGCAACGCGAACGTGCTCGGAGTGTCTTGGGCGGCCTCGACGATGGGCGGCGATTTCCCGATCAACGTGATCGGGCTCGAGAACAACGACGGCACGATCGAGCAGACGTCGGTCTGGCACATGGGAGTGGGGCCCGAGTTCGTCTCGGTCATGGGCCTCACGATTCTTCAGGGCCACGGTCCGGTCGACGACGTGCCGAGCGCGACGGCCGCCGCCGGCGCCGGCCCGCAAGGGCCACCGCGGATCACCGAGATCGTCGTGAACGAGGCGCTGGTCCGCGGATTGCACTGGAAGGAGCCACTCGGCAAGCGCTTCCAGCTCGGCCAAGGGCCCGGCGCGCAGACGGGCACCGTCGTCGGCGTAGTGAAGGACTTCAACTTCCGCTCGGTCCACGACCAGGTCCAGCCGTTCGCGATCTATCGCCTGAACGACAGCTACGCGCAGCTGCCGCCGGCTGTGCGGCAACGGGTGACGCGGCCGCTCGTGGTGAACATCTCGGGCACGGACGTGCCGGGCACGATCGACTTCCTTCGCGAGACGATGCGCAAGTTCGACCCGATTCACCCGGTCGAATTCGAGTTCCTCGACGATTCGTTGAACAGGCTCTATGTCTCGGATCAGCGGCTCACGCGGCTCA
>Ga0307497_10000008_pt1 | contig 40123 bp, 54 predicted proteins | sample 10_S_MG_FD_201366 | JGI IMG/M metagenome (GOLD analysis project Ga0307497, IMG submission 201366) | Soil microbial communities from Populus trichocarpa stands in riparian zone in the Pacific Northwest, United States - 10_S | ecosystem: Environmental > Terrestrial > Soil > Riparian zone > Trees...
CGGGAAGCGCCGCGCTGGTCCGACGGAGCGAAAGAGCGCTTCAAAGCGGACTGGCAAGCGCAGTACGCCGGCGACGGGCCGGCTACTGGCGGAACGCCGATTCTCGAGGACGGCATGGCGTTCAACGCATCCTCTGTGACGCCACGCGATGCGCAGTACGTGGAAGCGCGCAAGCTGACACGGGAAGAGGTCGCCGTCGCCTATCACGTGTCGCCCGTGATGATGGGCGTCATCGACGGAACGACGATCAGCAGCGTGATGGAACTGCACAAGATGCTGTATCAGGACACGCTACCGCCGTGGCTGACGCAGATATCGCAGGACATTGAATGTCAGCTGCTGTCCGACGTCGACGCTGCCGGATACATGAACGGCAGCGTTTTTGTTGAGTTCAACCTGAAAGCGAAGCTTGCCGGCTCGTTTGAGGAACAGGCGCAAGCGCTGCAATCTGCGGTCGGTGGACCGTGGATGGTGCGCAACGAAGCGCGTGCGATGAACAACCTTCCCGCTGTCGACGGCGGGGACGACCTCATCGTGCCGCTGAACGTCGTCACAGGTGGACTCGCGTCGCCGAACGACACTGCGCCGAACAATCCGTCAAACGAGGAATCGAACGGGCAGCTGCCGAAAGCGGCACTCGTCGAAACGCTGCGCCGGTACTTCGTTCGGCAGGGTCGCGTCATCGCGTCAAAGATCGGGGCGGGCGCTTCCGCAGTTGCCGATCTGCTCGACAGCGCGCGATGGGACGCCGAGCTGTTCGCTGACTTGGCGGCGGCCGGCGTATCTGGGTCTGCCGCAACTGGAATCAACATGACGACCAGCGTCGACCTGGCCGGCGTGCTGCAAGCACCGGAACCGAAGACTGCCGCAGCCGTGCTGTTCGCCGGCTATGCCGACATGCGCGCTGAGCAAATCGCCCGCGATTGGGAGACGTCATGAAATTCAAGTCCTGCCCTGCGTTCAAAGTCAGCGACACGTCTGCCGATGCCGGCACCTTCGAAGCGATCGTTTCCGTGTTCGGCAACGTGGACAGCGTCGGAGACGTCGTCATGCCCGGCGCGTTCACGGACACGCTCGCCGACTGGAAAGCGTCCGGCGATCCCATCCCGGTGCTGTGGTCGCATCGCATGGACGATCCGCGATTCTCGATCGGGACAGTGCTCGACGCTGCCGAATTGGAGCCGCACGACGCGCGGATTCCCGAGTGGGCCGACGAATGGCTCAAAGAGCACGGCGGACTCTGGGTCAAAGGTCAGCTGGACACGAGCAGCGACGCCAGCGACGTAGCTGCCGCAGCGCGCAAGCTGCTAAAAGGCCGGCTGGTCAAGCAATTCTCTTACGCCTACGACATCGTTGACGCCGGCTGGGGAACCGTCGGCGGTCAAGATGCGTACGAGCTGCGCAAGCTCGGCATCCATGAGATCTCGCCGACTCAGATCGGCGCGAACAACCTCACTCAACTACTCGGCGCGAAGGCTGCCGCACTGGTCGCCAACGCTACGGACTTGGCGAGCGATCCTGCCCGCCGTCTGGTGTCCGGCATGGATACAAAGGAACTCTGCGAAGCCATCGCGTATTTCAGCAAGGCACTCGCGGAACGCAGTACGACGGGACACGTTACCGACGCATCCGACCGCGGAACGGTCAAGGGCGAGGAGCCTCCGCAGGCCAAGCCCGAGGAACCCGCACGACACGAAGATCTGTCGATACGTCTCCTTTCCCAACTCAAAATCCTTGAATTGGAAACGGAGTGCGCATCATGAAAGACAACATTCGCAAGGCGATTCTCGCCGAACTGAAGGCGGCCCGCGACATCGCGGACGCCGCGGAAGCGGCCGATCGGGACCTCAACGGCGAGGAACGCGCGAAGGTCCAGACCCACGTGAAGACCGCCTCCGACCTGAAGGCGCGCGGGGAAAGCAGCGATGACCTCAGCAAGCAGCTGGGCGACCTCGCGGACGGTATCGGCCTCAACGAGCCGACCGGAGACAAGCCGGAGCCCGACCAGTACAACAAGCTGGCCGGCCACGGCAAGAGCAACGCGAACCACCGCAAGGGCCTCGGTCAGTCGTTCGTGGACTCGTCGGAATTCCAAACGCTGATCAAGAGCGTTCCGAACGGCCGGTTTGGCGAAAAGGCACACGTCCAGTCGCAGCCGTTCGGCGTCAAGGACCTGCTCACCGGCGTCAACCGGACGACCAGTGCGGGTGCGCTGCTCACGCCGGACCACCTCGGTTTGCAGGACCCGTTTTATCAGCGTCCGCTGACGATCCGGGACCTTGTCACGCCGGGTTCGACCCAGACGGACACCATCGAGTACGTCAAGCTGGTCAGCGTCACGAACAACGCTGCCCCGGTCGCGGAAGCGTCGACGACAGCAGCGATCGGCTCGGGCAGCCCGGCCGTCACCACAGCGCAGGGCGGTGTCAAGCCCGAGTCCGCGATGGTGTTCGAAAAGTCGACGACGAACGTCAAGACCATCGCGCACTGGATTCCGGCAACGAAGCGGGCACTGTCCGACGCCGGGCAGATTCGCACGCTGATCGACGCGTTCCTGGTGTACGGCCTCGACGAGGAACTGGAAGACCAGATCGTCTCCGGCTCCGGCTCCGGCGAAAACCTCCTGGGTATCGCGAACACGTCCGGAGTGCAAACGCAGGCGGCACCGTCCGGCGGAGACACCGTTTTCGACACGACCCGCAAGGCACGCACGAAGGTCCGGATCGGTGGACGTGCGAACCCGACTGCGTACGTGTTCAACCCGGCCGACTGGCAGACAATCGACCTGCTGCGGGACGGCAACGAGCGTTTCTACGGCTCCGGCCCGTTCGGCATGTCCACTCCGCAGTTGTGGGGTCTGCCCGTCGTCGAGTCGGAGGCCATCGCTGCCGGCACTGCGTACGTGGCGGACTGGAAGTGGGCGGTCCTGTGGGACCGGGAGCAGGCATCGGTACAGGTCACGGACTCGCACGCGGATTTCTTCATTCGCAACCTCGTCGCGATTCTCGTTGAGCTGCGCGCCGCGTTCGGCATCCTGCGCCCGTCCGCGTTCGTCAAGATCACCCTCTGATGGCGGCCGGGGTGACCGCACGTTGCCCTGTCTGCCGAAGCCTCCACGCTGCATGTGGGCCAGCAACGGCGGTCACCCCGGTTGACCCGCATACCGCGGCAGTACGACGGGAGAACCCGATGGCTGAGCTTCAGGAATACCGCTACGTCGTCAACGGCATGACTATCACCGCGCTGCTCGACGAGCAGGACGCTAAGCGGCTGAACGCGGTACCCGTCACGCTGGACAGCGCAGGCGCAAGCGACGTCGTGACCGTTGCCGGCAAGGCCCGTACCGCGAGCAACGCGGCACGGACGCCGACCAACAAGGGCCGGTAAGGCTGTGGACCCGCTAGTAACTGCCGCGGAACTGGGCCTGTATCTACAGCGCACAGTGGACCCGGACGCTGCCGCGCTCGCCGTGGCGTCAGCGTCCGGGATGATCCGCGATATCTGCGGCTGGTCAATCAGTGCCGAAACGGTGACGCTCGTCCTCGACGGTTCCGGCACGACGATTCTGAATCTGCCGACGCTGCGACTCGTCGCAGTCTTCGAAGTCCGGCTCTGGGGCGTCGCACTCGATCCGTCCGAGTACTCATGGACGGAGCGCGGGCAGCTGTATCGCGCTGCCGGCTGGCCGGCCGACTTCCGCGCTGTCGCAGCTGACGTGCAGCACGGATACGAGCAGACGCCGGACACGGTGCGCGCCGTGGCGCTGAGCCTGGCTGGTGCGACAACGACGAATCCCGGCGGCACGCTCGTATCGAAAACAGTCGGCGCAGTCACGCACGCATACCGGGACGCGCCCGCTGTCCTGACTGAACTACAGGAATTCCAGCTGAGCGGCTACCGGCTGCCCTGATCGGAACGGAGCACCACTAATGCAGGAAAGTTCGGGCGCTACCGGTCTGGTCGTCGTCACACTCATTGGCGCGGACGGCCGGATTAAGTCGCAGCAGACGGTCAAGAATCTGATCACCGACGCGGGCGACCAGTATCACGTGAAGCGGATCGCCGCCGGAGTGGTGCCGCTGGCGTCTGCGGACGTCACGAAAGTGACGGGCATGAAATTGGGCACCGCCACGACTGCGGCCAGCAAGTCCGGATCAGGCGCAGCCCTCGGGACGTACGTCGCCGGCAGCGCTGTCGTGTTCGATACCGGTTTCCCGACAACGGAAAACCTCGGTGGCGGGCTCGGCTGGACAGTGACGTATCAGTGCACGTTCGGGGCCGGCATCGGCACATCCGCAGCGCTGACAGAGGTCGCGCTGGTCACCGACGCGGCAGCAGACGCAACGAGCGTCGCGGCAAACACTGTCGCTCGGGTCGTGTTCGCTGCGACACCGAAGGGCGCGGCAGACACGCTGGCCGTCGGCTGGGCACACAAGCAACTCGGGTCCTAAGGGGGAAGCGCAATGCACACACCAACGCTGGGCAGCGTCGTCATCGTCGGGGTGGACCCGGAACTCAACAACGAGTCTGACGTGTGTCCCGCTGTCGTCACGCTCGTCGTCGGCGCGAACGTCAACGGCGGTTGGGACGTGAACGTCAAGACCGTGCCGGACGCTGAGGGCGGCGGCGAGTGGAAAGAGTCCGTGCGGCTGTTCGAAACCGAAGAGGACGCGCGTAATACCGGCATCGCGATTTCCGGGTACTGGCCGCCGGAGCCTGAGGTTCAAAGGGGGTAAGTCTCGATGCCGCTCAAGGCTGACTGGACGAACACGGACGACTCGCACGACTCGCATCCGCAGGCACACAACGACGTAGCGACACGACTCAACGCGCTGTCTAACGTCGACAACACATCGGATGCCAACAAGCCGGTATCCACTGCGCAGGCCACGGCCGATAACCTACGGGTGCTCAAAGCCGGCGACACGATGACGGGACTGTTGACGCTGCCGGCAGGCGCGGGCGACACGGGCGGCCTGAAGATCGGCACGGACGTTAACCTCTACCGGTCGGCCGCGGATGTCCTCAAGACTGACGATGCGCTGACGGTGACGGGGACGCTGTCCGCTCCGAATCTGCCGTCACTGGTGGACGTGCAGATCTTCACTGCGGCCGGCACGTGGACCAAGCCGACCGGAGCGAAGTCGGTGCGCGTGTTGTGCGTCGCCGGAGGAACAGGCGGCGGCTCTGGTCGCCGGGGCGCTGCCGGCACGGTCCGGCAAGGCGGCGGCGGCGGCGCGTCCGGCGGTGCGACGCGGCAAGAGATTCCCGCGTCCGCGCTACCTGGCACGGTTGCCGTGACTGTCGGATTGGGAACGACGGGCGGCGCAGCCGTCACGGCGGACAGCACAGACGGCAACGCGGCTGCGGCGGTCACGACGTCGAGCACGTTCGGGACGTACCTGAAAACGGGCACGAGTCAAAACGTGCCGGCCACGCAGGGCGGCGGCACGGGCTCGGGCGGGGTCGGAGCCACGGCCGGCTCGGGCACGGCAACGGGGGTTGCTGGCGGGTCGGCCTCAGGTACCGGTGGGGCCGGCGGCGGCGCGGGTACTGGACAGACAACGGGCACACCGGGCGGCGGCGGCTCGGGCGGTGGCATCACGTCCGGCAACGTCGCGAACAATGGCGGCAACGGCTCGAATCTCACCATCACGTCATCGGCAACGATGGCGGGCGGCATCGTCGACACCACGCTTCCCACCACGGCGATCTCGCAGCCCGCCAACTCGGGACTGCCCGGTCATGGCGCGGGCGGCGGCGCGGCATCCATCACCCAAGCGGCGCAGGCCGGGGCCGATGGCGGCCTGTACGGCGGCGGAGGCGGCGGCGGCGGTGCGTCGCTGAACGGATTCGCCAGCGGCAAGGGCGGCGACGGCGCAAACGGAATCGTCATCGTCACGACCTATTTCTAGGGAGCCGCGATGAACGGATTCGGCGTTGCCACTTTCGGTTCCGGCACATTCGGCGATCCCGCCGACGTCATCGCGCTGAGTTTCACAGACACGGCGACAGTCACGGACACGGCAGTGTCCCGGTACCGGCGAGTCCTGCTCGACACAGCCGGCGCGGCAGACACGACGAGCGATCACGCGAGACACGTGCTCGTCGACGCTGCCGGCAGCAGCGACCAAGCGCTGAGAGCGATTCTGCGGGTCGTAATCGAGCTGGCCGGGACTTCGGACAGCGTCAAGCCGCGGCGCGGCCAGCGACTCGCTGAGGCCGCGGACAGTGCCGGCGCGGACGACGCGGCAACGTTCGTCTGGCAGCGACGGCGCAGCATCGTCGACGAGGCCGGCCCGCACGATGCAGCAGAGCACGGCTGGCAGCGACAACGCAGCTTTGCCGATCGAGCCGGCGCACGCGACACGTTGAGCCTCAACGAGGTGCCCGCAGTCGTCGCCGTGTTCACCGCCTGGGCGGGCACGCAGTTGGGCAATGATCGGATTGTCGTCCGCGATGCTCCGCTGATCGTCGATCCGCGGCACGGCAACCGGGAACGGGACTGGAGTCAGGCCAGCGCGGTAGTTGTCGACGGGTGCAGCGTCCAGCCGTTCGGGGCGACAGAAGTAGCGGCCGATCGGGAATTCACGGCGACGCATATGCGCCTGATCGCACCGCCGGGTATCGCGTTGGCGGCGGTCAGTCGGGTGATTTTCGACGGGGCCACGTACGAAGTCGACGGTGAGCCTGCGAAGTGGCGAGATCTGGACGGCCGGCCGAGTCACGTTGAGGCAGCGCTAAAGCGACTTGCCGGATAGGGGGACGCGTGACGACATTCGGCGACGCAGAGGCTGCGGTCGTAGACATCCTCGTTGCGGCAGACGGGCTCGAAAACGTCAACGTGGCAACGAATCTGATCGGCTACAGCACTGGCCGATGGCTACGCGTCATCCGTACCGGCGGCATCCCAACGATGTGGATGCGTGTTGATAATCCCGTGATCGAAGTCGCTGCGTACGCGGCCGACAAAGGCGAAGCGCTGGACTTGGCGAACGCCGCGCGCGCAGCGATTCTGGCGGCCCGCGGTCAGTACGTCGGCAACGGGCTCGCACTGTATGACGTCGTGGACAACGACGGGCTTGCCTGGTCGCCGGACGAGCAGAATCCCGCGCTGGCCCGCTACGTGTTCGCGCTGGCGCTCGTGACGAAACCTCGACCGTGAAGGCGGCAACTGTGGACCTTAACGCGAATCCGCCGCCGCATTGCGACCAGGCGGTCCTGCACGCTCTGGGCGAATGCGCATACTGCGACGAGCGCCCCGACTGGCAGGCACTACGGCAGCTGTGGGGAATCGCCTTCACGGGACATCCGCCAGCGGATCGGGAAGTCGCGTGCCCATCGGACGCGCGCCGACCGGGCGGCGTGAATCAAATTTGGCCGGGCAATCAGGCTCAGGCGAAGGCGGCAACATGAGCGTGTTCTCTGACTTGCGCGATGCGCTGGTTGACGATCTGCCGGAATTGAATGTGTCGCCGTCGTGGCCGGACACGCTGACTCCGCCGTGCGCGTTCATCACGCCGCCGTTGTCCGACGAGTACGTCAAGCAAGGCCCGATGTTCGGCGAGCACACGATTGCGCTGGACCTGGTGTTGCTGGTCGCCCACAACGACGCGGCAACGGCGCTCGGCGCACTAGAAACCATGGTCGAGTACGCACTTTCCCAAACCGCCGATTGGACGCTCACGAGTGTGGACGCCCCGGCACCGACGACGGTCAGCGAGAACGGCGCGGAATATCTCGCGTCGGTCATCCACCTCAGCAAGCCCGTACGAATTGGAGTAGGACTATGAGTGCAATCGGTACCCGCCTTTTGACTCTGACCGTGGATGGCACCGACGCCACGGCCCAGGTGTCCACATGCGTGATCAAAACGGGAGAGACAGATTCGGACTTCGTGTCGTTCGCGGACGCTGCGGCCGGCGGCGGTCGGGAATACACGCTGGCGCTGACGTTCGTGCAGGACCCGGCGACGGGCACCCTGTGGGATCAGGTCTGGGCGCACGCCGGCGAAGAGGTCCCGGCGATCGTCAAGCCGTTCGGGAACGCGACTGCGACGTCCAGTCAGCCGCATTGGAGCATGACGGCGATCGTGTCGGAGCCTGACGGCGACCTGCTCGGTGGCGAAGCGGACGCGTCGCCCAGCAACCGCTTCGTGACCGAGGTGGAGTGGAAGCTGACCGCCAAGCCCACGAAGGTTGTCGCGTAATGGGTTCCGGCCCCGCGACGTATCTGAAGATCACCGGTCTTGAGGCCGTCGAGCGTGACTTGGCGAACATCGGCGTCAAGCTGTCTGACTTGGACTTTGCCGGCATCGCCAGCGAGGGGATGCGGCTCGCCGCCGGGTTCGCACCGAAGCGCAGCGGCAAGCTGGCCGCTTCCATCAAGGCCAGCAAAGCGAAGTCGCGCGCGACGATCCGGGCCGGCGGAACACGCATCCCGTACGCGGCAGCGATCAACTACGGCTGGCGCAAACGCAACATCGAGCCGGCGGAATTCATGCAGCGCGCCGACGAGGTGCTGCGCCGCCGCGTGCCGGCCCAACTAGAGGCGCAGTTGCGCCGCATCATCGCAGGGCAGGGGATGGCATGACTGTGACGGAACGCGAGCCGATCAAACCGACGCTGGACGTGCCGTTGACGCACGCCGTGGAAGAGTTGACCGGCTTCGAATCACTTCAGATTGAGCGCCGCTTCAACAAAAAGCTAGAAGAGTTGGGCGGCGTCGGTCTCACCATCGGTGTCGTGTGGGCGTACGAGAACCGCGACGGGCAGAAACGCAACTGGTCGTCTGTAGAGAACATGACGTTCCGCGAACTGACCGGCTACTTCGCTGCGGAGCCCGAGGACGTCAACGAAGCGGAGCCGGACAGTGAAGCGGGAAAAGACGACTCGCCCGACAGTCCGCAGACGATGACCTTGCGGCGTGGTGCATCGGCACGGGCTTCGGGCCCGAAGTCTATTACGGACTGACGCTGGCGCAGCGTTCCGCATTCGCTCGGGCGGTCAATCGCGCCAACAAAAAGTAGGGGGCCGTCGTGGCTGGCGCTATCAAAATCTCGATCCTGGCGAACGCAAAAGACGCGATCACCAATATCAACAAGACCGGCAAGGCCGCAGACGACCTCGGGAAAAAGACGAAAGGCGCGGGCGGCGGACTGAAGACCCTTGCGGGGGCGGCGGTAGCGGCCGGGGGCGTGGCACTCGTCGGCGATGCGCTCCGGGACGGCGTCAAGGAGGCCGGGGCGTTTCAGGACGCGGCTAAGCAGACCACGGCAGCACTGAAGTCCAACGCGAACTTGCACGGGCTGACCGCCGAGCAGGTGCAAAAGTCCAGTGCCGCGCTGGAATCGCTGACCGGCGCGAAGGTCGACGAGAACGACGCCACGCTGGCGGCGAACAAGCTGATCCGCTCTGGCGTCACGTCGCAGGCAGACTTGGACCGGGCGTTGAAAACGTCCGCAGACGTCGCCCTCGGGTCCGGCAAGGACATTGGCAGCGTCTCCACGGCGCTGAGCAAAGCGCTGGCGAACCCGCTCAAGGCTTCCGGCGCGCTCGGCAAGGCTGGCGTGGTGCTGTCGAAGTCGCAGCAGGACTCGATCAAGGCGATGGTCAAGACCGGCAATACGGCCGGCGCGCAAGGGCTCATCATGGATGCGCTCGAAAAGAAGTACAAAGGCGCGTCCGAAGCTGCCGGCACCGGGCTTACCGCGGACATGGGACGCGCGCAGGATGCGATAGCGGACGCTAAGCGGGACATCGCCACGGCACTGCTGCCGGCGCTGTCGAAGCTGGCGACAGCGTTCGCGAAGAATCTGCCCAAGGCGATCGCAGTCATCGTGCCGGTGTTCAACAAGCTGGTCGCGCTCGTCCAGAATCCCGCATTCCTTGCGCTGGCCGGGGCGGTCGGAGCGATCGTCATCGGAATGAAGGCGTACAGCGGAGTCATGGCTGTCGTGTCGGCGGCTACGAAAATCTGGGCAGCCGTCCAATGGCTACTCGACGCTGCGATGGCCGCCAACCCGCTTGGGTTGATCATTATCGGCATCGTCGCGCTGGTCGCTGCGATTGTGTGGATTGCCACGAAAACGACGTGGTTTCAGACAATCTGGAAAGTCGTCTGGGGAGGGATCAAAGCTGCCGCGGTGTGGGTGTTCAACTTCCTGAAGACTTACTTCGTGACGATGTTCAATTTCTACAAGGCGATTTTCTGGAAAGGCGTTGCCGCTTTCAAGGCCGTCTGGTCTGGCATCACGTGGCTGTGGAGCAAAGCTGTCGCGGTGTTCAACGCTGTCAAGACAGCAGTTGCCGCGGCCGTCAACTGGGTCGTGACGAAAATCGCGGCATTCATCGTCGGCGTCAAAGTCGTCTGGGCGCGCATCATGGGGCTGGTCGACAAGGCCATTGCGTTCAAGGATCGGATTATCGGAGTCTTTCGAGGCTGGCTCAACTGGATGCTGGGTCTGCCAAAGAAAATCATCGATGGCCTGCTTGCCGGCCTCAAGGCAGGTTGGGAAAAGGTCACCGGGTTCTTTAAGGATGCGATCGACCTGATCCCGAAAGGCATCCGTGACGCCCTCGGGATCAGCTCACCGTCAAAGGTGACGCGTGACCTTATGCGGAAGACCGGAGACGGCGCGATTCTCGGCCTGAAAGACAGCATTCCGGGACTGCGCAAGACAGTGGGAACGGTGTCCGACGTCATCTCTGGCGGCATCGCCACGGACGCGGCCGTCAAAGTACGTGCTGAGGCGACAGTCGGCAAAACAACGGCTGGTACTGCCGGCACGGCAGCGCCGATCACCATCAACGTTTCCGTTGCCGCGGGCGTCAATCCGGCAGAGGTCGGCCGGCGCACTGTCGCGGCAATCGAGGCATGGCAGCGACGTACCGGACAGCATCGATTGCTGCCGGCATAAAGGGAGGCATCGCGTTGACGACTCGTCTGCGTCGAGCAGCTGGCCGCGTTCGTCGGATTGCACGATTCGACGTGCTCGGCTTGCTGCGCGCGTTGAGCAACCACGGGCGCGGCTATCCGTTCGCGACGAATCTGTCACTCGTGTCGATCCCTATCGGGCTGCTCGCTGTCATCATCGGGCCGGAAATCAGCCGCGGATTTACCGCCGTGTTCGGCAATCGTCCCGAGCCGATCTACGTATGGGGCGTGCTGCTGCTGCTCGGCGGCGGAAACGTCGCTGTTGGCATCGGGCAACGGCTGCCATCACGAGAACGGGCCGGCCTGTACGTGCTCGCAGTCGCATACGCGTTTTACGGGATCAGCGTCATCGTCGGCCTGGGCTGGGGCGGGATGGTTACCGGCCCGGTGTTCGTCGTTCTGGCGCTGTCCTGCGTCATGCGGGCACGCGTCATTCTGGCCGCCGCGAAAGCGCTGCAAGTGCTGATCGGTCGGGACGGTAGCGGTGACTGACCTGGCCGATCTGTTCGTGCGCGCGATTCCCATCATGCTCGGCGGCGGTGCCGTCCAGCTCACCATTTATTTCCTGAAACGCCGGCAGGAGATGCGCGCTGCCGACGTCGCGGCCACAAAGACGGCAACGGATACGGACGCTGTCATCGTGGCAAGCGCGGAAAAGAGCCTGCTCATGTCGGATCAGGCACGAGATCGGGCCGTCAAGCGCGCTGAGCAGCTGCTGACCGACCTGGAACGGGCAGAGTCTGAGCTGGCCGCCATGCATGTCGAGACGCGGGAGTTGCGCGTTGAGGTGGCAGCGCTGCGGCGCGAGGTTGCCGGCCTGCGGACGCGCCTCGGGATGGCTAGCGAGTCGTGAAAATCGTGTCAGTCTGCAATGGACGGTACCCAAGATCGTTCCTGTACCCGTCGGTACAAAAATGATCTTCCTCGGAGCGCATAACCGCAGCTAGAGTGGCATGTGAGCGCACCGAGATGTTCTCGATGAATGACATCACTTGTGATGGAATTTCACGACTTGTCATGAAATGGACCCTCGGAGCGTGCCTACCTTAGGTAGTCGGCCGCTCACCGAGAGGAACATTTCATGCCCATCGACCGCGCACGCATCGATGTGTCCATACGCCGATGGATCGACTCGCTTCGACCTCACAGGCCCAGCACGTCATCGCTCAAAGCGAAGCGCATCGTTACCGATGCGCTCTTGCGCGCTGCCGCCGTGGACCGCGTTCTCTATCTGCGCGACCTTCGGCGCTATCACTTCGACGCAACGATTGCCGACCTCGCGGAAGGGCTCGGGGCAGCTGAAATAGAACGACGGCGTTTGCTCGCCGAAGCGAATCCATCTACAGCTCAGCGTCAGCGCGTCGAGATATATCCCGCTGGCGGACCCCGCTCCGGACGCTCACCGGCAACGCTCGTCGCTGATCGTCGCCACTTGCGTCAGTTCGTGGAGTACTGCCAAGCGAACAACTGGATAGCACAATCGTTCCGACCCTTCCCTCCCAACGACAAAGGCACCGGCAGGACAGCCGACGGGCACGACGACGCTCCCGAAAACCGGCCTGTCATCGCTTACAACGACTGGCAAGGGCTGCTGGATACGGCCGGAAGCATCCATCCGCGAACGAGAATCCTCGTAGCTATGGGGCTGCTTTGGGGCCGACGCGTATCCGAAGCTGCGATGCTCCAATGGGGGCACATCAATTCCACGGCCGGCCCGGTCGACCGGGCCGGCCTCGCGCTGTCATACCGGGCGGCAGAGGTGAGGCCCGGCCAGGCGGTCATTCGCAACGTCAAGCGACGCCGGACCATCGCAATTCCGATCGGCGCGCCCATGCAAGTCGAGCTGGACCGCTGGCGGGAATGGCTCGAGAAGTCACACAATCCGCTACAGCTGGATTGGTACGTTGTGCCGCCGCGGGTTCAGGCAAGCGTGGGCGGGTTCGTGCGAGTGCCGCACGAATGGCCCGTGGTGCCGGCAAAGCGGGCTACTACCGTGGCGCTGATTAAGGACGTGCAACGCACGTTGACTGCCTTCGGATGGCGGGATGTCAGACGCGAGGGGATGCACACCCTTCGCCGCTCCGTTGCTGTGCACCTGGACGGTATCGGCGAAATTGCGGCAGCACAGGCACTGCTCGACCATATGCACAGGTCGACAACCGAGCTGTACACACTCAATCGCGCGGGTGAATCTGAGCTAAACGCCCTCATGTCGCGCGACAGTCCGTACGAGCGTTAGCGGGCATTGGTCGGCTCGCCGCTAACAAGAGAGGGCGGCGAGCCCGGTGATCGAAAAGTATGACTTCCGCAAGGTGCACGTTGAACGGCAAGAGATGGCGAGCGCGCGGCTCGGCGAGTTCATCATCGGGGAATCCCGCATCGGCTTCGCCAGCGCGCAATGGGTCGTCATCCCGACGGCGAGCTTTGAATACAGCATGAATTACGACCCGGACGAGCACGGCGTTCTGATCTACGGATCGGAGACGGGGACGCTATCGATATCGTCTATCGGATCGTCAAGCTTTGTGCCGCCCGTCCAGCCGGGCGACAAAGTGCGCGTGCGCTACGGGTCACGGACTGTCTTTACCGGCATCGTCGATACGACTAAGACGCAGCGTACGTCGACGTCGGCGCTGCCCAAACGCTTCCGGGTCGACTTCAGTGCGACGCTCGTCGGCGTGTACGCCGTGGCTCTAAGCAAGACAGTGTGCTACGGCGACTTGCCGGCAGAGACGGCGTATAAGCGAATCCGGCGATGGGTGAAGATCACTAACCTTTACATCGCAGACGAGGAACCGGGGTGACGCAGCGATGGCGGTCGTAGTTCTCGAACGGGATCACTACTGGCCCGGTGCCAACATCCCGACTCCACAAAGCGCAGAGGGTGCGGAGTGCTCATGGAATAACGCGTTTGTCCATGAGCTGCCGCCCGGCCCGTTTCCGTTGTGGCAGGGTCCGGGGTGGGACGCCGACCGGCCGACGGACATTCAACAGAACGGCGGATATACGGTAGTTTTCAACATCGTCGGTGAGGGGAAATCGGTCGATTTCTATTGCCGTTCCTCCAAGGTCGGCAACGTCATGACACTGTGGGCACCGGGTCATGACGAGGAACGCCAGGTGGTGAGCGGCTACACGTTCCCGTGGGTGGCCTACTCGGGCGCGATGCCTTATCACTGGCCGCCTGATACGGCCGGTTTCCACGGCGGAACGTCGGCGATCCGGCATACCCTCACAGCGGGCGTCACGTATTACCTCGAGATCGGATCATCGTCCTACGATGGCGACGCGCCCAGCGGTACCGGGTTCGATCAGGATTTCTGGCTAGAGACGTACTACACGCCCGTCCCGAACAACGACCATCGCGCTGACCCGTATGACGTCATCATTTGGGATGACGGAATGACGTATCACGCGGTGCCGGTGCTGAACACGGACTACACACAAAGCCGCACTGGTGGCACGGACGATCCCAATGTGGACCCAACGTTGGGGTGGACGGCCTGGTGGAAGTACGTACCAACGAAAGACGGTGCCATCGACGTCTCATGGGCGGTCATCCCGCAACAGTTTGACTGGTTCCGGCTAGACGTCTGGCGCAAAAACAGCGGTGACTCCGCTCCCGTGTTGCTCGCCTCGTCCGACCATCAGCCGAGCAATATCACCGTGACCGGGCTGCACACTGACGACAACATCTTTTTCCGCATCGGCAGCCGCAATCCGGAATGGAACATTGATCCGGGCTCTAGCGGCAGCCAGCCGGCGGCGCAGAAATACCAGCTTGAGGTCACGGGCGCGAAGTCGAAAGTACAGCTGCCGACCCCGGCACCGGGCAGCGGCGGGGACGGCGACGGCGCGCCAGCGGCGGACTCCCCTAGCGATTCGGCGACGGACACGCCGGCGTCAACGAAGACTCCGAGTGCGACGAATCCGGCGGACGCGAAGGAAAAGACCTGCTCGACGGTGCTCGACCTGATCCGCGAATTTCAGGCCAAGTCCGGCTACGCCGTGCGGATCGTCGGCGCATCCTCGATTGAGCTAGTCGATCCGAATCAGAGTCTGCCGGCAGGGTTCGTCAACGGGCAGGCGCATCGCTACTTTTCGGAGACTGAGCAGGACTTAGCGGCAGATTCGAGAACGCTTCGGCTCAACGCTGGGCTGATGGACCTGAACGCGACCGGTGAGCTGGTCGCCGATGACGTCGGCATTGTCACGTCGGGCTGGCTGATCCCGCGACGGCTCCCGTTCCCCGGCTTGGGCGTGGCTCCCGTCAAGGCCGTCCGCTACAGCTTCACTCCGGACGGATTCCGGGCCAGCGTCGAATTCGCTTTCGAGGACGTGCCGCTGGCGGCACGCCGAATTCCGTAGGGGAGGGAAGTCATGAGGCACTGGGCGTACGGCGAAGTGCTCGACGATGACGACTTGGACTGGCTGGCCGATCATGTCATTGACGTCTACTCGTCGACGACGGAGCGCAGCGCTGCGATTCCGGCACCGCACAACGGACAGCTGGCGTACGTATCGGGAGACGGCTTGACGATGTTTTCCGGTAGCAGCGGCGGCAGCGGCGGGACGTGGAAAAAGCTAGTCACCATCCCCGGCGGCGGGACGACCGGGCAGGCGCTGATCAAAGCGTCCGGGACGGACTATGACGTGACGTGGGGGACACCGTCATGACGGATGAATTGGACGATCTGGCCGCCGAGCCGGACGACGACGCAGCGCCGGCGGACGACGTCGATCACGGATGGGCCGACGCTGACACATACGACGGTCCGTGCGTCGGCGGGCCGTACGCAGGGCGGACAGCGTCGAGCAGGTTCCCGCGCGGCTTCCTGCTCGTCGACAGGCCGAACGGGCGCGCGTGGGTGTACGCGTATGCCGGCAATGTGTTCATGTGCCAGGGCGAAGCGTCGCCGCTGGACGAGGCCGGCCGCTGGACTGCCGCGGAAGGCGGCGACTACGACGTCATTGCGTATGACGAGGTGCCGTGATGACAACGAAGGCGTACGAGAACGTCAAGACGCTGTGCCGCGGGATCGAGCACATTTTCCCGTCCGCTGTGTGTTCCGGGATCGTCGGAGACACGCGGCATAAGCAGCGCAAGCAAGGGACGTATCACCTGAGCCGGCAGGATAATCCGGCGGGCACGTACTCGGTGATCCGTCCCGACGACAAGGCCGGCAACGGGCCGGACGACGCTGCCGCCGCGTTTGATATCAGCATGAATCGCACAGACATGGCGCTGGCGACGTCGCGGCTGATGCGAGTCTGGGCGAACGGCAGCGATCCGCGACGCAAGTATCTGAACGCCTTCAACGGCTGGACGGGTACCGGCGACGCGCAGCGCTTCGACATGGTGACGCATCGGTCCGGTTGGGCCAGTCCCGATCACAAGTGGCACTTGCACGCTGAGATACGCCGGCTGTATGTCCTCAATGCAGCGATGGTCAAGGCTGTTCTGTCTGCGTTGAGCGGACAGAACGTGCCGGCGTATCTCGCGAGCATCGGCGTCACGGCGCGGCCGGTCGCGCGAATCAGCGTGCCGGGCTATCCCGGTCGGGTGCTGCGCCGGACGGACAGTACGAAGTCCGATCCGGCCGTGCAGGTGTGGCAGCAACGGATGCTTGCGCGCGGTTGGAAAACGATCGGCAAAGCTGACGGCCGATTCGGGCCGAGACTGGAAAGCTGCGTCCGGCGATTCCAGAAATCCTGCAAGGTCCCCGATGACGGCGTTATCGGCCCGAAGACCTGGCCTCTGCCGTGGACCCGCCCGCTCGGCTAGTCCAGCTCAACGACTGTCCAATCTGACGCGCGCATGTCATCGGCGGTAGGCGTGTACGCGATGTGCGAGTGATCTCCAGTGATCACTACGGCGTGCCCGAAGCGAAACGTAACGCCTCGTCCCGGAAGGCCGGGGCGAGTGACCCGGCGGCCTTTCGATCCGCGCCCGCGCAGACTGGCCATCGCTTCCTCGTACGTCATGCCGCTGTCCGTATCGGTAATCATGACTTCGCTTTCTCCCGAAAGGGGAATCGTAGTGGACGTCAACCCTGTCGACGTCGGGCTTGCCGCGGCAGTGCTGCCGCCGGTCGTGGCGCTGATCAATCAGCGGCGCTGGCCGGCACAGTTGAAAGGGCTCGTCGCGCTGGCGGTGTGCCTGCTCTACGCGACGCTGGCCGTCTGGCTGCGCGGCCCGATCGTATTCTCGGCGTGGCGCGACGCTGCGCTGACTGTTGCCGGCACGGCGTTCGCCGCGTACCGGCTGTGGTGGCAGCCGTCCGGCATCGCGCCGGCCGTCGAAGCGGCGACGAGCGTGAACGGATCAGGCGCGGCCTAGTCCGTGGTGCGGACAGTCGGCGCGCGTTTCCATGCGGACCCAGCCGTTACCCATCGATACGCCGTAGAGCCGGCCTAGGCCCTTCCACGCATACGGGCAGAGGCAATCGGCGGTGTTCAGCCATTTCAGCCAGCGGGCCAGACTGTCCGCGTTCGGTGTGCTCACAAACTTGCCAGCCTAGGCGCAGCGACATGCAGCGCGCAGGCGCTTTCGGAAATTGAGCCGTCACCTTCGGGTGACGGCTCTTTTTGTCGTTCCGACGTGCCGCTGCGCAGCGTTGCGGGCCGGCAATTCCAGTTTCTCGAAAACGCCTACGCGTTCACGTCTGCCCGCCTAACGTTCCCAACGAATCCACTCACCCGACATTCCGCAGCCGTCCGAGGTGATCGCACGTGACAACGACACGCACGCCGACTCGTCTTGCCCGCGCGCCGTAACGGTGGCGGGCTCGTTCCCGTCCAGCAACGGCTGACGGAACAGCAGCTACAAGATCTCGTGATGGCGATGTGCCGCGCACTCGGCCTGTACGCCTATCACACGTACAACTCACGCAAGTGCGCGCCTGGTTTTCCCGATCTCGTCATCATCGGCGAACGGGTCCTCTGGCGTGAACTCAAAAGCTGGCAGCCGTCGAGACGGCCGACCAGCGCGCAACTGAAGGTCCTATCCGGACTCTCCCATGCCGGCCAGGATGTCGCCGTCTGGCGGCCCGCCGATTGGTTTTCCGGCCGTATCAAAGCGCAACTCATGGCGATCCGCCATCGACCGCCGAAACGGGGCGACTACCGTGCATCGTCCACTACCGCACAATGACGATCAGCTGCCGCTGTTCTACGAGCCGGCAGCTGCCGAACCGCCGAAGCCGCGACGTCGTCCGATCGAGCCGGATGCTGCGCGGTACCAACGATTCAAGCCGAAACGGCGCACGCTCTGCATGGATTGCATCCGCGACATTCACGCGCGCGGGATAGCTGTCGCGCCGCTGCCGCAAGTCGCATCCTGGCGACGCGTCACGGGTTCCGGCGACGTCGACTTGCTGTGTGACAAGCATCGCCGCGTCCGAAGCGAGGCCGGCCGATGACTGCTGAAAAGCCCGATCTCAGCGAGGAACTGCGGCGCATGGCGGACGAGCGTATCGCGCGACTGCGCAACAAGCGACGTGTCCGGGCAGCGATGAAAGCTGCGCGCGACATCGGATTGCAGCGCCGGCACGCCGCAAAGATGGCCCGCATCCGAGCACAGAAAGGAAAGGACACGTGATGACTGCTGCCGCCCCGTTGGTGTTTGCCGACGCCTACGACATGTCCCGACCGGGCTCGCCGTTCAGCAACGGATTTGAAGGCGAGACATGGATGGTGGCATGGTGCGAATCCTGCCAACATCGTTCCGACTGCGCGCTGCTCGACGTCGCGTATCTGGGGCGGACGCCGTCTGAGTGGATCGAGCTAGATCCGCTGTCGCTGCGAAACCGGTATTTCTGCAAGGCGTGGATTCTCGATACAGACACGTGCGGGCAGCCGTGAGTGTGTCGCGGGACGAACTTGCCGCGCTGATCGCCGACATTCGCGGTGCCGGCAACGCTACGGATACGGCCGTGGCGACGCTTGCGCCGCTCAATCCGGAACCGCTCTGCCGACTGTGCATGAAAGCGCTCGACGTCCGTGACGTCGACGTTGGGACGCACGCAGAGTGCGAGCCGGTCCGTGACGTCGGAGCGCTGCCGGCCCCGGCCCTTGCTGAGCTGTCCGCGGCACTGGTCGCGTACGAGCAGAGCCGGGATCGGTCACGACAGACAACGATCGGGCCGTCAGAGGTCGGCGTCGCATGTGATCGCAGACTCGGATACATCCTGCGGAACGCTCCGAAACAGCCAGACGAGCAGGTCAAGTGGGCTCCGATGCTCGGTACCGCGATGCACGCTGTCAACGCGGATGCGCTGACTCTGGCAAACGAACGGCTCGGACGCGTCCGCTGGCTCGTTGAACGGCGAGTGGAGCCGATGCCGGGCCTGTTCGGCAACACGGACGCGTACGACACGGACACGGACACTGTCACGGACTGGAAAATCGTCGGGAAGTCCACTGTCGAAAAGGCGCGGCGGAACGGACCCAGCGAACAGTACGTAGTCCAAGCGCACGTCTACGGCCGTGGCTGGCAACGGCTCGGGTATGACCCGAAGTGGGTGCGGATTCTCTATCTGCCGCGCTGGTCGCACAGCATCGCTGACGCGTACGAGTGGACAGCGCCGTATTCGCGGCTCGTCGCAGAGAAAGCACTCGCCCGGCTGCGCGCTGTCGACGAGCGGCTAACGACACTCGACGTCGCGACACATCCCGAACGCTGGGCGGACGTCGCGGCAACGCCGACGAGCGACGCGTGTCATTGGTGCCCGTATCACCGACGAGCGCGGCAGGCTATCGACTTTCACGGATGCTCCGGCTACCAGTCAAAGCCCGCCCAGGCCGTCAACGATTATCTGGACAGTCTGCCAGCTTCAACCTAGAGAGAAAGGCCAGTCCCCCGTGACGATGACAATGGAGAGTCTGCAAGTCTCAACTATGGCGATCAGCGTGCAGACGCTGACACTTGGCAAGCGGCAGGTGACACTATCCATATTCCGGCAGTTTGTTAAGGACAACCTCATCGCCTACGACGGAACGCTGCGCGGTCGGCCGATCGGCTGGGTGAACTACCACCCCGACAAGGAATGCGCCGACCTTCAAGACGATGATCACTGGCATGTCGTTTGGACACCTGACGAAGACCTAGTCAGAGTGTCCAATGTCGAGCGCCTGCCAGCCGCAGGATTCTTTCACGCGTTTGCAGGAGACGATCTAATCTGGGCTAGCGCGCGGGAAAGCTGGTTCCAAGGAAGGAGGTCGCGCAACCTGTCGGAGGGCTCGCCAGTGGGCTTCGGCTATCGACATGACGTCGATGTGTACGGTCTGCCAACAGACGCAGCGGTGCGCCTGAGTCGCATTAGCCGAATGGTCCGAGAGTATGCCGCTGGCGACGACGAGTCGCAGAAGTGGTTCCATCCCGCTCAGATTCCTGGGCTTGAGGGTTCTGTCGGCTGCTGGATCTCGGCTTCCGCCATGCGACGTGCCCTGGTGCACGTCGGCGATGAGCTTGCAGACTCGGGTTCCGACAGACCTTCCGGCTTTTGTCTAGACCGAGTCGATCGGGAAGTCGAAGCTGAGGCAGCAAGACGCCAACGGCATCGCAATATCCGAGAGTCCATCGGTGACATGCCGCAGCTATTCATTGCGGTGTGATCCTGCAACATTCAACCAACAGAACGGAGTACTACCGCATGTCCATTTGGGATGACCCCGCGCTACAGGCACCGCCCGAGGCCGACTATGTCCGGCTGGACAAGGTCGGCGACGGCTTTGACGGGCGCGTCGTCACTGTCACGAAGCAGACCTTCGACGATGGTTCGGCCGCCCCGCAGGTCACGTTTCTCGACGACAGCGACGGCGAAACACGCAATTGGACGGCCGGGCAGATTGACAGCAAGCGCAAGCTGGCTGAGCTGAGGCCCGAGGCCGGCGACCATATCAGCGTGCGATTTACCGGCACGACCGGCAAATTCAAGCACATCACTATCACAGTGAACGCGCGGAACTATCAGCAGCCTCCGGCCCCGCAAGGTTTCTTCACTCACAACGCAACGGCTCCGGCGACGCCGCCGCGCGGCGCAGCGGACGCAACGGTCGTCCAGTTGCCGACGTATCAGCCTGCGCCGCCGCCCGTGTACGCGACGAACACGCCGAACAGCGGGCCGGGCAACGGCAACGGGTACGCCACCGATCCCGGTCCGACGAACACAGCGGATGCGCCGCCGACCGGGGTCGACCCGAACGTGTGGGCGCGCATGGATGACGGACAGCGTCGGCAGCTGCTGCAAGTCATGGGCGGCGTTCCGGCGTTCTGACAGCGAAGCGGCCCCGTCGGTACAAGGAGTTAAACCGACGGGGCCGCGTGTTCCTCCCCGGATTCGCAGCAGCCGACTTTGAGTGTAGGGGGCGCAGCCGTGAGTGGTGCGACGTTTGACCCGGATGCGGTGCGGCGATGGCTGCGCATCCTGCACGGCGACAGTCCCGGCCGAATCCACGTGGCATCCACCGTGGCATGGTCCGGCCCGTCGTTTCCGACGAGCGACGTCGACGCGGCGGTAACGCGCGTCGGCGAGCTGGACGTAATCGGGCCGTTGGGTATCTACGTACGGATGACGACGCTGCGCGCTGCGTTGCCGCGCGGTGCCCGCGGCGGCGTAGCGGACAGTCTGGCACTGCCGGCACTCTGGGCGGATATCGACATCGCCGGGCCGGCCCACAAGGATCAGAATCTGCCGCCGGACTGGGACGCCGCAGAGGATGTCGTCTGCGCGACTGAGCTGCCCGCCCCTACGTTGTGGATCGACTCCGGACACGGCGCATATCCGCTCTGGTTGTTGGATGAATCGTGCGTGCTCAACGATGACAACCTGGCGGACGTTGCCGATCTGTCCGCGAATTGGCAGCGCGTGATAGCGGCCGGCTCCGCAAAGCTGGGCTGGCATTACGGCACGGGCGTAGGGGATCTCGCACGGGTGCTGCGGATTCCGGGCACAGTCAATCGCAAGGCCGGCGACGAGCGGATGTGCCGCATCGTGCCGGATTCCGTGACGGATACGCGGTACAGCCTCGCGGCGCTGTTCGAATGGTGCGCCGACGCGATGGCAGCGCTTGAGGTTGGTCGCCCGCCCGATTACGACCAGCCGCGGGCCGGTGACCTCGGACGGGCCGGTCCGGAAGGCCGGACCGTGTCGCAGCGTACCGCAGGCGAACTGTCCCCAGGGGATGACTTCATAGCGCGGGCGACGTGGGCGGAAATTCTCGAGCCGCACGGCTGGCGACTCGTCCGCACGCGTGGCGATATCTGCGACTGGTGCCGGCCCGGCAAGGCTGCCGGCATTTCCGCGACAACGAACGCGCTGGGCACGGATCGTTTCCACGTGTTCACGACGTCGACGGAATTCGAGACGACGAGCTACAGCAAGCTGGGCGTACTGGCAGTGCTGGAGCACAACGGCGACCACAGTGCGGCAGCGTCCGCGCTGCGTGCCCGCGGCTACGGCGGCGCGACGGGTTGGGAGAACGACCGGCAGCGAATCGAGGATTACCTAAGCGGGCTCACAGATTCGCTGCCGGCAACGGTGACGCGGCAGGAGGCGGGCCGGCTAGGCAGTGATCTCAGCCTTCCTCCGGTCGCCGGCCCTGAAGGTGTCATTCAACCAGACGCTGAGGCGCTGGACGCTAAGACGCTGGCGGAGTTACGGCATCGGCAAGAGGTTGCCGCGGAAGCGCGTCGGCAACAGGTCAAACGGGAGGCGCGCAAGTTGGTCGATGCCGAAGAATTCGCGCTGACGTGGCGGGAACCGCCAAGCAAGCTGACGCTTGTCGACGAGCTGGCGGAGCCGGACGAGCCGACCCGGTACCGGGTCGGGAAGCTGCTCCCGGTCGGCGGCAACGCGGTGCTGACGGCAGCGTTCAAAGCGGGCAAGACGACGTTGTGCAACAACCTGTTGCGGAGCCTCGCGGACGGCGACAAATTCCTCGGGCGCTTCGACGTCGAGCGGCCGGACGGACGCATCGCGGTATTCAACTACGAAGTCAGTGACGGTCAATTCCGGCATTGGCTGCGCAGAATCGGCATCGCGAATCCGGATCGGGTGTGCGTGTTGAATCTGCGCGGTTTCCGGATGCCGATTGTGCATTCCCTCGTTGAGGACTGGGTCACGAAATGGCTAATTGAACACGACGTACGGGTGTGGATTGTCGACCCGTTCGCGCGGGCAATGGTCGGCTCCGGCGACGAGAACAGCAACATGGACGTGGGCGTCATGCTGGACACGCTGGACGTCATCAAGGGTCGGGCCGGCGTCGGTGAGCTGATCCTGCCGACGCATACCGGTCGGATCGAGCAGGCTGCCGGCATGGAACGTGCCCGCGGCGCTACGCGGCTCGACGACTGGGCCGACGTCCGCTGGCTGCTGACCGCCGATGAGCAGAGCCGGCGGTTCTTCCGGGCACACGGCCGGGACGTTGAGGTGGACGAAGAGCTGTTGACGCTGGACCCCGACACGGGCCGGCTCACGATGGGCGGGCACGACCGGCGCGGGATGGCGGCCAAGGATCACAGCGGCGAAGTCGTCGACTGGGTCCGCGACCATCCGGGGCTCGGCTCCAATGAGATCGCCGATCTGATGGGACGCAATCGCAACCGGACGCTGGCGGCGCTCAACGCTGCTGTCGCGGGGCACCAGCTCTACCGTGTCGAGGCTCCGGGCGGGCGCGGTAAGCGGCTGCACTACGTCACGGGGACGGTCCCGACGATGGGCGGGCAGAGCGATGACTGAGGCTCTGAACTGCACTAGTACCGACCGATACCAATGCAGTATCAGATACCGGTCGGTGGCGGGAGCGGCGTCGACCGGTATCGGGACCCCTAAAGGGGGGTCCCTGATACCGCTCGTCGCCTGCGCTTCGCTTTCCCCCCGCCAGGGGGCCGGAACCACAACCTTTATCAATTTCCCGAATACCGGTCGTCCGTCATGATCGCCGAACAGTGCCGCAACGGCCGGGCCTGCGTCGGCTACGACCGGGCGACACGACGATCCGGACTGATCCCGCTGGACGGTCCGCTGTGCTCCGGCTGCCTCGGGCGCGGCCATGCCGACATCGCCGCGTTGCCCGGCGACTATGCCGCGCTGGCCGCCCAGACGGTTCCGGCCCGCGGTGCCGCGACGATCGGCCGCGTCTCCGGCGGCGACACAGACGCCCCGGTGCCGGTCGCGCTGGGCGTCGACGCGGTCCAGCGGGACATCGTCTGGACGCTGACGACGTGGGAGCCGCCCGTTCGGGAAGCTGCCCGCCTGGCCGGTCCGCCTGCCGGGCGGGTCCGGGACGGCTGGGCCGTCACGACAGCCGCGCAGGTGCTCGCCCCGCGGGTCCAGCTGCTCGCTGCGCTGCCGGCAGCGTGGTGCTACGCAGACGGGCTGGACGCCGGCCCGGTGCTGCGCGACGGGGTCTACGCGCTGGACCAGTTCCGGGCACTGCACGAACGGGCGCAGCGCATGACCGGCAGCCGGAGCGCGACGCGGCGGCAAGCCGGCGCGTGCTCCGACTGCGGCGCGGAAAACGCGCTGATACGCGATGACGACTCCGATACGGTCCGCTGCAATCGCTGCGGCCGACGCTGGACAGCGGACGATTACCGCAACCTCGTTGAGCTGTTGATCGTTGCCTGACTGTCGATGATCTTCGAAAGGAAACCGGCGATGACCTGCACAAACGACTGTCAACGGCCGACTCCGACGCAGGCCCATTGCGGGGCGTGTCATCACACGTTCGGCGGCGTCAGCGGCTTTGACCGCCATCGGCGGGACGGCCGGTGCCTCGATCCGGTGTCGCTCGGGCTGTCCGAAGTCAAGCGCGTCTGGCGCTGGCCGCTGAGCCCAGGTGCCGCAGCGCGCTATAGCCGCGGCGCTGTGACGGCCGAAAGTCCGTCGACGGGTACACGACCCTAGGCCGGGGCTGTTTCGTCGCTTCACGCTGGACGCCATCAGCGGCAACGAGCGTCCAGCGTGCCGGGACGGACGCGGCGACGGACACGAGGGGCGTAACCGTGCCGGGCGGATCGTCGTTGGACACGTCGACGGGTCTACGCCCCTGGGCGACGACGGATCGGTAAGCGCCATCATGAGGAAATGGCGAAGGCGACGATCAACACCAATGGAAGGAATGGATCAAATGGCATCACGACTGGCAGGCGTTCATGCATTGGCCGCCCGGTGCCGCAAGGTCGGCTGGAAAGTGACGCAGCCGAGCAGCGCGAACGGCGGATACCGCGTTATCTGCGCGGACGGGCATATAGAGCTGCTGCACGGTTCCTACTCGGATCGTAATGCGATCCGGTCGGTCACGAAGTCGCTGAACGAGCACGGGCTAGCCGCGGCGGAGGAAGCGGCAGCGGCTGCGCACGAACAACGCCGGACCGCGCGGCTCGCCGCGGGACGCAAGGCCGCGGACGCCAAGGCTGAGCAGCTTGCCCGCCAAGCGTCCATGCTGAATCGCGCTGCCGGCCCGTATGGCGAGCCGGAGGAAATCCCGCTGGACTGGTTCCTCGCGGAACATCCCGCGATGTGGATGCGTCCAGCGGTCATCACGCCGGCCATCGCGGCAGCGCTGCTAGAACGGAACACGGACAACCGGCCGCTGCGCCGCAAGACCATCGACAACTATAAACGAATCATCATGTCCGGGCACTGGCACTTGACGCACCAGGGCATCGCGATGGACACGCGCGGCGTACTACAGGACGGCCAGCATCGGCTACACGCGTGCGTCGAGTCTGAGCAGAACATCGTCGTGCCGTTCTTTGTCGGGATGCCCGTCGAGAATTTCAAAGCCATCGATGAGGGGCGGAACCGTTCGGCGGGCGACCTGTTCGCCAAGGTCGGTGAGATCGACGTCAACCTGCTACAGGCAACGGTCCGGCTCGTCGCAGCGACGCGGGAGCCGTACCCGCGGGCGTTCCTCAGTCAGAAAACGACGAACGAAACGCTGTACGACTCGTTCAAAGGCGATCCGGAGCACTTGCGCGCTGCTGTCCAGTGGGGACGTGCCCGCGCGCAGCAGTCAAAGATTGTCGCGTCCGCGTTGGCGACGTCGCGGTATCTGCTCGTCGAGGCGAACGGGCAGGACAACGACTATGTAGAGGCGTTCTCGTCCGGGCTGCTGACCGGCACGAAAGGCGACAGCAGGGTTCTGCTCGACGAGGACGACCCGCGGCTACAGCTACGCAAACAGCTACAGCTTCGGCGGGAACGCGGGCAGCGCACGGCGGCGATCGAGCAAACGGGACTCATCCTCTGGGCGTGGAATAACGTCGTGTCCGGCCGGCGAGCTCGGCACGTCAAGTGGGTGGATTTTCAGAACGACGTGCCGGCCATCACGGTGTGCCGCAGCAGCGGACGCAGCGCCAGCGCGCCGCCGGAGTTGCTGCGCGGCGAGTTCGCTGCGCGGTACAGCTGATGAGCAGGCCGGACGGGACGTGCTGCGACTGGCCGGGCTGCGATCACGCGACGGAGGGCGAAGGCTGGGCGGTGCAACTGCGCTGTGTGCACTGTCTGCGTGAGCAGTACATGCCGGCAGTGATGGAAGTCAGCGCGGGCATTGCTCCGTGCGTGTGGTGCGGCTGCACGTCGACACCGATGCGGCCGGACGAGTATGCGGCAGCGCTGACGAAAGCGAGGGCCGCCGTGGGACGAGAATGCGCCGATGATGGCTGACGAGCTGGCCGCCTGGCCGTTTCCGGGAGACTCGCCCGTCGTGCGTGCCCGGCGGGTCGCGCTGGCGTACCGTGCCCGGCTCGCGGAAGTCGATCCGGCAGGCTGCGCAGCGATTGACAAGCGCGTCAACCGGTGGGGGCAGAGCTGGGCGGCACCGAGTGAACACTTCGACTTGGATGATTGGATCAGCGCGCGGGATGCGGCACGGCTCGCCAGTGTCCAAGTTAGCCGGATAGGGAAGTGGCGCCGGGCTGGCCGGCTGCCGGGCCGGCTCTGTACGCGGCTGTCCCGGACGCGGCTTACTAACGCATCGGCGCGGCACACGTGGGAATACCAGGTACGGGATGTGTTGAATCTGTCGACGAGCGTGCGGGCAAGGGGGGAGAGACGAGATCATGACGGACACTGAATACGTCGAGACGATAGCGGGCGCTGCGGTAGCGCTCAAGGCGATGATGTTCGATGACGGCGAGGCGGTCAGCTTCGCGCTCGCCGGGCTCGGGGAGATTGAGAAACGCAGCGACTATCCGGCGATTGAGCACGCGTTGGCATTGTGGACGGACATGCTGTGTAATCACATGTTCGCGGGGAAGATTCCGCACAACATCGCTGTCATGGGCGCAACGATGATCCGGCTCGACGCAGGGCAGCGCACAGACTTCGTGCTGGGCTCCGCACAGGCCGACATGGAAGTACCGGCGGCGTTTCAGTGGGCGGGACAGGTCATCTCTGCTCGCATATCGCTCGATCGGCCCCGATTCGAACGGCTGTGGGACGAGGCTCCGTGCGAGTCCGAAGCGTTCGGCCAGCATGTACTCGCAGTGCTGACGACGTGCGCTAGGACCATCACTAGAACGAAACGCGGCTACGCGCTCGAGAACGTAGCGCACCGTTCGGATTGCGCACGCAGCAAGGGGGACGGTGAGGAAGCGTGAGTTATACGTGCCCGGCGTGCGGGTCGACGAGTCAAAGCGCGGACGACGAGCGGAATCGCTATTGCGGTCGCTGCCACCGGTTCGAGGACGACCTTCAACTTCACGAATTCCCGCGCGACGATTTCGAAGGGAACGGAGTGCACGTGCTCAGCACTGCTGAGCTGGCGGCTGAACTGGAGGCGTATCTCAGCGCAGTTGACGAAACTGTTGACGCTGTCACGGATCAGGAGATAGAGGAACGGCTACAAAAGACTTTGGCGGCGGTAGGGATGACGACATCGGAGGATGCTGACGTGAGCCACGTTCGGGTGACGGAGACTGCCGCCGGCACGGTAGACGGGCCGCTGGTGATCCGGATTCTCGGCATCGGGAATCAGAAAACGCCGTTTGACGGGCAGTGGTTGACGGAGTACGACCCGAGCCGGGAAGGCGTCGATCCGGACGGCAACCCGATGGTGGCGCACGTGCGGACGTCAGCTGACAAGTCGCAGGCGCTGCGCTTCAACGGCTGGGTTGAGGCGCACGCGTTGTGGTGCAAGGAAACCGGGCACGTTCGTCCGGACGGGCAAAAGGATCGGCCGTTGACGGCGTTCGCAATCAGTATCGAGCCGGCCGATGACTGACGACGGTGTCCGCTCGCCGAACTGTCCGCTGTGCAAGGCACCACCCACCTTTCGGATGGATCGCCAGTGTTTCTGCGGTAGCGAAGACTGTCCCGTGTTCACCTGGGATGCGATGGGCGATCCCGATGAATTCTTCGCGACCGCGAAGCTGATCAGCTTGTCGCCCGATGAGGGGAATTGAAAGGAGCTGCATGTGGCCTACTACGAAACGGGCCTCCTGGCCGATCCCAATTTTCGCCGTGAGCGTGCCCGCAAGGCGGCTACTTCCCGTACGACCATTGCGCATCACGTCGCGGCGATTGTAGAGCGTGCCGATGAACTGACCGCCGAGCAACGAGCCGCGTTGACAAGGGCCGTGCGGCTGGCACACGAGCAGGAGTGAGGGGGAGAATACGTGACGAGTCAGGCCCCGATCGGTCATGTCGCGATGCCGGCACGTGTTGCGGCGTTGCCGCGGAACAAAGTCGGCTATCCGATCCCGTGGTTTGTCGCGACGCTTGAGGACGGTACGCGGGATTTTCGCGTCGCGAGCGCAGACCTCATGGTCAACGCAGTAAAACAGCAGCTGTGCTGGGTGTGCGGGCAGCAGCTCGGCTCGTACGTTGCGTTCGTCATCGGTCCGATGTGCGCCGTGAATCGGGTCAGTGCGGAGCCGCCGGCGCATCGGGACTGTGCGCTCTACTCGGCGATGGTCTGCCCGTTTCTCAGTCACCCCGGAATGCGCCGCCGGGAAATAGACGTTGCTGAGCCTACGATCACGCCAGCCGGCAGGCCGCTCATGCGCAATCCCGGCGTGGCGCTCGTGTGGATTACGCGCTCGTACCGGGTCGTTAAGTCGCCGGGCGGCAACAAGGGGATTTTGTTCCGGATCGGTGATGCGACGGAAACGGCCTGGTTCGCCGACGGTCGTAAAGCGACGCGCGCGGAAGTGCTGGCGAGCATGACGAGCGGGCTGCCGGCCCTGCAAGAGGCGTGTCAGCTGGACGACGACCCGGACGAGTCGTTGCGTGACCTGGACAGTGACTACCGGCGCGCGTTGGCGCTGGTTCCTACGTCGTAGAGAAAGGACTCTGCATTGACAACGACGACGCCTGAATCTCGAGCCCAAATCGCATACACCGCATACGGCCGGGCAGTCGGTTTCCAAAATCATCTCGGCGAGCCGCTGCCGACGTTCGCTGAGCTGCCCGCTAACGTCCGCAACGGATGGATAGAAGGCGCACGGGTGATTTGGGAGCTGGCCACGACTGGCAAGGCAACACTCTAGCTATGGATCTCGGGCTGAGTGGATTGGCGCTGCCGCCTGTTCTGCCGGACGAGCCGCTGCCGGTAGGTATGCGCACTGTCGAGCAGTGTGGACCCGACGTAGCAATCTACGTCGGGGACACGATGTGGTACGACCAGAACGGCGCGCCGCTGCTCGGTTCGCTTCGGGAAGTGGCCGAGTATGTGCTATCCGTACAGGAGGCTCCGGGCGGGTCGCTCAGAAGTCAAATATTCTACTACCCGCGCGTACGCATCGTGGTGCAAACGACTTATCTCGGAATCGACATGAGCACTGCGCTGGGCGGGCCGTATCCGCTGGTGTGGGAAACGATGGTCGCGGCAGTCGATCGGATGATGATTTTCGAACAGTGGCGGTACGCGACACGGGCCGCGGCTCATGCCGGTCATGAGCGGGTCGTCGCGACGTTGCGGGATCAGCAGTCTGAACGCTGGCGACGCAGGGCGGGGCTATGATGCCGGGCTATCCAACGGTCCGATACGGGGGCAGCGACCGGCCGAGCAAAGCTGAGCAGGCCGCAACGCGATGGCACCGGCAGCAGCATCCGGCGTCGCGCGCTGACTGTTGGTGTTGTTGCCGGCCGTGCCGGACGGAGAATCCGCATCACGCGAGAGCGTGCGCGGCGATGGTCGCGGACGTCGAGGCCCGGATCAGGGCATCCGTGCGAGAGATGCGTGTGGAGACCAAGCGCGGCAGGGACAGGTCAGGCCGGTTCGCGCACGTCCCGGCGCAGTCTGTGGGGTGGACAGACCCTGTCGGATGACGAATTTCCGGAAACGGTCCCGCGCTGCGAACCGACCCAGTTACCGTGTCAGCAGTAGGGCGGAGTCTGCTCGGGGGACGGCATCGCTCGGGGATGAACTGGTCCTGACGCGGCACTGAGGGCGAACCAGGAGCTCTGCCCTTTGTGCCGCGTTGGCCGTTTCCGGAGCGTGCACTGTGCCGAATCGGCCGCTAGAGAAATGCAGCACGCCGGGATGTCCCGGCCGCACCGCTGCGGGTGGACGATGCGGACGCTGCCGGGGCGGCAGGCTGTTTACGGGCCGTACCGACGACGCATCCGAGGTCTACACGCGTCGTCCGTGGCGCGCCAGGCGGCTGGAATACCTCGCAGCGCATCCGTTCTGCACCCTCTGCGGCGTTGCCGCGACGGTGCCGGATCACTACCCGAAAAGCCGGCGTGCGCTCGTCGCTGCCGGTGTGGCCGATCCGGACGCTGACGAGCGGCTACGACCGTTGTGCGCTTCGTGTCACAACCGGTCGACAGCGGGCCGGCAGCCGGGCGGATGGAATCGAGTGGGCTCATGAGCGGCGCGCTCGTCGCTGTGCTGGTCGTTGCCGCGGTGCTCGCGTACCGGGCCGGCAGCAGACATCGGGCGTTCAGCCTGGCGCGGGCTGACGTGCGGGCACAACGCGGCAAGCTGCGTGCGGCGCGGCAGGCACGCACCGCGCTAGGGCGCATCGCACTCGCCGGCTGGACGCTGCTGCTCGTCTGCGTCGTTGTCGCCGCGCTGGTGTTTGCTCTGTAGCCGGCGGATGTACGTCGCCGTTTCGTCAGGCGTGGTCGGGATGTCCAGCTTCCGCAGCGCTGCGACGTCGGCCTGGCCTGCCGGCAGGCGTTCCGCGACAGCCACGGTCATGTCTCGCAGCGCTGCCATGACGGGGCCGACAAGCGCGGGCATCGGGCCTTCCTGTCCGGCCACGAGGGGCTTTGCGCCGCGTCTGCGGTGGATGCCGTACACGTTGCCGCGGATGTCTACCGCGCTGGTGTCGCGCGACTCGTACGAGCCGGGTATGTCGGCAAGCGACCGCGTCCGGGTTCGGTGCTGCTCAGGTGTCAGCTCTGTGTTTGACCAGCTTTCGACGAACAGTGCGAATCCGAAGAAAGCCTCATCCGCGATGATGGCGGCAAACTCCGCATCGCTGGCTATCGCATCGGCGAGATGCCGCAGATACTCGCCTACCGGGTTCCCTAGGTGCGTTGGCAGGGGGTCCAGCCCGAGCACGGCCTTGCCGGACGGCAGCGGTAGCCAGCGCAACTCAGCGATGACGGCCGGCTGATCCCATCCGCGGGCGTTCACGCCCTGCTCAATCTTGCGCAGCAACTGCGTAACGACAGCGCGGTCCGGAACTCTCACGTGTGGAGCAACGAGCAGGCGACGTCGGGGTTATGGGCGGAGGCGGGGGCGATGGGCTGGCTGGTCGCAGCAGTGGTCGCATTGAGGTCAGTCATGACGTTGACGGGCAAGGCATCGATGCTCGTGGCGCGGCTCATCGACGACGGTGACGGGTAGGGATGTCCGGATAGATCGATGGATGGTCCCGGTGCAGCCCGCGTTAGGCGACATTTTCCACGTGCAGGTTAATCGAGCTGTCGCGATGCTTCGCAGCGCTACCGATCGAGAAACAACGATACTTCGCACGGTTCCGATCGGAGTATGCCGATGACTTCGCGCTTGAAACCGCGCACAGACAGACGAGCCGATCGCAGCGCTGCTGTCGTCGACGCTGACGAACTGACTCCCGTCCAGTGGCACAGCAGCATCGCGTACAAACGCGACGATCTATATCTCCCGTTCGCGGACGTCGACTTAAACGGCGGCAAAGTCCGGCAAGCGATCAAACTCGTTGAGGCGAACCTGCCCGCCATCCGCAAGCGCTACGGCTCGACACTGCTGACAGCGACAGGCGTGCACTCCCCGCAAGGGCTGATCATTGCCCGCGTCGCTGCGCTGTTTGACCTGTCGTGCGTGCTGTTCATCGGCGCGACGTCCGTCGCCCGTGCACTGACCGGGCATCCGATGTTGCGCGCCGCTGTCCAGCTGGGCGCGACACTCGACGCGTCCGCGCGCGTCGCGTACGAGCCGGCCCTAGCCAAGGCCGTCGACAGCTGGCGCTCCGCTCACAGCGGAGCCGGCTTCCCGATCCGTTTCGGGATGAACCTCGACAGCGACCCTGCTGCGATCGTCGGCAGTACGGCAGCACAGTGCGCGAACATCCCGGACGATATCCATACCGTCGTCATCCCGGTCGGGGCCGGCATCACTGCCGCGGGCATTATCACAGGCTGCCGGACGCTGCGCCCGGCCGTCCAGCGCATCGTCTGCGTCCAGATTGCAGGCTATGACCGTCGACCTGTCATCGATCGGATCACGCCGTACCGCGATTACGAGTTCATGTCATCGCGCGCGTATCAGTACGCGACGCACGTGCGCCGGTACGTCGCGCCGCGCTTCCCGCTGGACCCGATTTACGAAGCGAAAGCGCACGAGTACATGATCCGCCGCATCCCGATCGAACGGGAACACACTTTGTTTTGGGTCGTCGGAGACTCCGGCTATGTCCGTGACTGACCGCCCATCGTCTGACGTCGACAGAAAGAGCAACATGCCGCAAAGCGCCGTCATCGTCGAGCAGCTGCAATCCCTCGCCGTGCCGATCGACAACTTGCAGGAAGACCCGGAGAACGCCCGGCGCGGCGACGTCGCCGCTATCCGCCGATCTCTGAACGTGTTCGGGCAGCGCAAGCCTGTCGTTGTGAAGCGGACCGGTGTCGACGCGGCCGGCCGCCCGACCGGCATCGTGATTGCCGGCAACCACACGTTTCACGCAGCGTGCGACTTGGAGTGGTCGCACATCGCCGCTGTGTTCGTCGACGACGACGAAAGCACTGCCCGCGCGTACGCCCTCGCGGACAACCGGACGGGCGAACTCGCGACGTGGGATGACGAGCAGCTGTCCGCGACGCTGCGCGCACTGGACGCCACGGACTTCGACATGGAAACGCTCGGCTGGTCCAACGATGACCTCGCTGCGCTGCTGTCTGCCGGACCGTATGACGACGACAACGACAGCGCTGACAGCTCAGCTGCCGATGACGACGACGCTGCGGCACCGATCGAGCCGCTTGTGTTCCCGAATGAAACGATCGTCGCTGCCGCATTCGAGCACTTCCGCGCGTCCGGCTATCCACTTCCGAACGTCCCGCGCTACGCAGCAATGCAGGAAATCAACGCGCTCGCCGCGACGGACACCGTGAAGCTACTCGGGACCAACGTTGCGTACCACGTCGCAGACAAATACCAGCCGCACCGATTCTCGACGCGCGTCCAGAAAATGAAGACACCGCTCGAAGTCTTCGAATCCGACGCCAGTCTTACGCACGCGTTCCGCCTCACGCTGGAAGACCGCCCGATCTCTGACGGCTCGCTACGCAGCGCCATGAACTTTGTCCACGGTGCACAGACGGCCGCGCAGTTTCGGCCGGGCTTCGCACTCATGATGTATCGCCGCTTCGCCCCGGCCGGCGGCACAGTCCTCGACACATCGACAGGCTTCGGTGGGCGCCTCACCGGCTTTTTTGCGTCGCACTGCGAGACGTATATCGGCATCGATCCGAACACTGTCACGTCTGCCGGCAACACCGCGCTAGCCAACGACTTGTGTCCCGCGGACAAAACAGTAGAGCTGCACTGTCTGCCTGCTGAGGACGTGCCACACGAAGCGCTTGCCGGCCGTGCGCACTTCGCGTTTACGTCGCCACCGTACTTCGCCAAAGAGCTCTACAGCGACGAGGCGACACAGTCCTGCGTGCGCTACCGCAGCGCCGAAGACTGGCGCACAGGCTTCCTCGTGCCGATGCTGGGCCTACAGTTCGTCGCGCTGCTGCCCGGCGCATACTCGTGCGTCAACATCGCGGACGTCAAGCTAGGCAGCGAGACACACCCGCTCGTGCAATGGACGATCGATGCCGCACTTGACGTCGGATTCACGTACGAGCGCACGGAAGAATTCCCGCTGTCGCGCGTGCCGGGACGCGGCGAGCAGCTGGACGCCTTCGAATCCGTCATCGTGTTGCGCCGTCCAGAAAGGAAAACGTCATGAAACCTGGGCCTGCACCCAAGCCGACCGTGCTCCGCCTGCTGCACGGTGATCAGCCGTGCCGGACAAATCTGGACGAGCCGAAGCCTGCGCCCGGCAAGCCGGAGTGCCCGCCGGAAGTGTCGGACGACGTTCGCGCAATTTGGAATTACACGCTGGACCATCTGATCGTCATGGGCGTCTGTACCGGCGCTGACCGGGATGCGCTGCTCGCCTACTGCGAGGCCGTTGCCGCGCATCGCAAGGCATCCGCGCTGCTCGCCAAGTCGCCGCCGCTAATTCAAGGCCATCGCGGCGTCATGGTTCGCAACCCGGCTCTGGCAATCCAACGCGACAGCGCTGCCGTGATCCGCGCGTACGCGCATGAGTTCGGCCTCACGCCGGCTGCCCGTTCCGAAATTCGCATGGGCGGCGCAGGCTCCGGCCAGGGTTCTGCGGAACGCTACCTGACGGGCTAGTCGCCGATCGGGCACACGGAAAAGCCCCGGCATCGATGCCGGGGCTTTTCAGGGCGGAACGCGCGCTCTAGCGCATCCAAACCTTGCCGGACATGGCGCACAGCGGCCACCCCGGCAGTTGCTGATTCTTATGCCGGAACATCCGTCCATCCTTCGTGATGGAAATGAAGCGGTCGCAGCTAGGGCATACGCGCGATTCGTCAGCCATCCGTCACGCCCCCTCTGCCGGCAGCATCCGGACGTTGCGATACGGCAGCGCATCGCCGGCAACGCTGCCGCCGCCTTCCCATTCGATGAAGCCGCTGCTGCCGAACGGGTCGGGTCCGCGATGCGGACTGCGCTTGCCATTCGAAAGCGTGTGCCCGCTGGATAGTCCGCAATCCGTTGCGGACGGATCATGCCCGCCCGTGACGTACATCGCGTCACACGTGCGGCGTCCCTGCCCGCGACGATTCGCAAGGAAGTCGTCGACAGTGCTCGTGAGCCAACGCGGCTGCCGACGACTTACCGGACGTTCGTCGTCCGGATCGTCCGCGGCCGGCGCGTATCCGCGCGCCACGTAGCCGCGCCACGTTGGCGGCGCGATGCCGGCACGCTTCGCAGCTTCCGCGCCGGTGAGCAGCGGATCGTCGGACGCTGCCGTCCATGCGTGCTTGTTCGCCGCGGGGCTGACTCCGTCCGGGGCTGGCCGCGAAACGCGGATGCCGCAAGCGCACGTGCCCGTTTCGATGCCGGCAGAGGACATCATCGGATGCCGGTAGCTTGCCTCGTGTCGATGCTGAGTCATCAGTTTTCGTTTTCCTTCCGCGCGTCTTGCGGGCCAAACGCGAGCATGAGATCCGCGACGTTGCCGTACACCTCGTTCTCGTCCGTGCCGGCTGCGACGAGCTGAGCTACCGCGTACATGTGCGCACGCGAGTGGCGCTCCTGTGTGTCGCGAATCGCGAAGTTGTAGGCGGAGCGGTAAGCGCGGGTGTAGTGCTCACGAATCTCCGACTCTTTTTCCGTGTCGCTCATGTGCTCATGCCTCTTTCTTCGTGTAGCGGTAGACGATCGCGGACAGTCGGACGCGCACGAATCCGCTCCCGATGCCGACGCGTGCCCACTCTCCGTCAATCTCGCGAACGAATCCGCGCGTGATCTGCCCGCTGTCGCGGAATCCGACGAGCCAGCCGATCTCGGGAAGCCCGTCGAAGCGCGAACGCTGCAAGTCCTTATCCGTCCGATTCATCGCTATCCCTCAATCTTCCGTGTGCGCACGCGCGGACCAAGAGGCAACATTAGCACGCAGCGTTGCAAAGTGTCAACGAGGGGGCGAGGACGATGCCTCCTAAGAAACGACGACGTGGCGAACGCATCACGTGGCTGGCCATCGGGCAGCAGCAGCCGTCACCTCCGGACGGAGACGTCGTTGAACCAGATGCCGCACCGGAGCCCACCGCTTCGCTGCCGGCACCGGACCCGCCGACGCCCATAGAGACGCAGGCACCAGCCCCGCGGCGTCGCCTCCACGGGGGTTCCTCACCTGCGAAGTCGGCGGGTCCGGTCTGCGGCCACACCTGGGCCGGCCAGCGTTGCGACGAGCGCGGCGAGCATGTCTGCGCTACCCGCGTCGCGCACGTCTGCGGATTCTTCGCCGAAGTGCTCGTGCACACAAAAGGCCGCTGGACGCACCAACCGTTCGTGTTGGCGCTCTGGCAAGTTGCCGGCATCATCGCTCCGCTGTTCGGCACTGTCGTTTTCTCCGACGAGGCCGGCACGTACGTCCGCCGGTACCGCATCGCGTGGATAGAGCTGGCCCGCAAAAACGGCAAGAGTGAATTACTTGCCGGCATCGCGCTCTATCTGCTCGTCGCAGACGACGAGGGCGGCGCAGAAATCTACGGCTGTGCCCGTGACCGCGACCAGGCTCGGAAGGTCTTCGACGTCGCGGAACGCATGGTCAAGCTGTCGCCAGTGCTGTCGCGCCGACTGAAGATCTACTCAACTGCGAAGCGGATCGTCGACGAGCGAACAGGCTCGTGGTACGAGATCGTTGCCGCGGACGCTGCCGGCAACCTCGGGCACAACCCGCACGGCGTCATCATGGACGAGATCATCGCCCAGCGGGACGGCGGCCTCTGGAATGCGATGCGTACCGCGATGGGCGCGCGGGATCAGCCGCTGATGGTCGCTGCCACCACGGCCGGCGACGACGCACACAGCTTCGCTGCCGCGGAACACGCAGAGATGCAGCGCATCGCAGACGATCCGGCACGTGCGCCGCACGTGTTCGTCTACATGCGCAACACGCCTGCGGACGCTGATCCGTGGGATGAGGACAACTGGCCGATAAGCAATCCGGCTGCCGGGACGTTCCTCAGCGTGCAGACGCTGCGCGACGAAGCGCTAGAAGCGCGCAACGATCCGAGCAAAGAGAACGCGTTCCGGCAGTTTCGGCTCAACCAGTGGGTGTCGCAATCCAGTCGATGGATGCCGATGCACTTGTGGGACGCCTCGTGCGGCGACCTGTGGCTCAACCCGACATGGGGCCGCGACAAGCTTGCCGGCAGGGAATGCTTCGCAGGCTTCGACCTGTCCGCGAAGTTCGACCTCACCGCGTGGTGCCTCGCTTTCCTACCCGAGGATGACAGCGCTCCGATCGACGTTCTCTGGCGATTCTGGCTGCCAGAGTCCGGAGTGGAAAAGCTGGACAAACTCAATGACGGGAAGTTCACGCGCTGGTCAAAGCAAGGCTGGCTCACCGTCACGGAGGGCAACGTCATCGACTATGACCGCGTCATCGCGGACATCGGGCAAGATGCCGCGGACTTCGCCATCCGCGGTGCCGACTGTGACGAGTGGTCCATGTGGCCGATCATCAACCGCGTTGCGGACGTGTGCGGCTTGGACGCCGAGCACGGCGAAGTCGCCGCCTACCGAAACACGTACGAGCGCATGTCGCCGGGCATGGATGAGGTTATCGGCCTCGTGAAAAACGAGCGCTTCGCTCATCATGGCAACCCCGTCGCCCGGTTCTGCTTTGACCGCTGCACAGTGCGACGCGCGCCGTACGATCCGAACCTCGTCCGGCCGTCCAAGCCGGAACGTGGAGCGGACCGGGCACGCATCGACGCTGTGCCGACCGCGGCGATGGCGGCGAACGCCATGCGCGGCTACGCTGCCGGCCCGATGCGGGTCAGCGCGTACGAGGACACCGGCCTGATGGTCATCTAGGGTGTCTCGCCTTCCGCCGGCTCACCCAGGATGAATCGGGGATCGCTGTGCGCTTCGATGTGCGCATCGGCGGCATCGTCGGCAGCGCTGACTTTGGAGCCGTTCGCCTGAAACGGCATAGCGCACTTCGTGCAAATCAGCATTAGGCCGCCGTGCTTCCATCCGTGAATCGTGATGTCCGCGCGTGTGATCGTCACGAGTTAGCTCCGGACGCGGGCGGGTCCTTTGAGATCTGTCCGCATCCGCGAACGAACAGCACGGGCTCGCCGGATTCGAGCAGCGCGCGCCGTCGTACGTCACGCGCGAGCCGTTCGTCTTCACTTCGCCGCCGGGCTTCGCGCATGATCTGCTCGGCTCGTTCCGGAGCCTCTTTCCACGGTCGACGAACAGCCGCAGCTTCGGCGTGCTCGCCTGCGATGTCGTGCGCGCGGGCAAGGTACTCGTACGTTTGCGCATCCGTCAGCAGCGGCCGGCCGTCCAGCGGCATACAGCCGTAGCTACAGCGCAAGCCTTCCGCGACGCCGTACAGGCGGCAGATCATCGGCCGGACAGCGTAGACGCTGCACCTGTGCAGCATCGTCAGAGCTGAGCACACCGAAGGCGCGGACGACACAAAGCCGTTAGGGATGCGCACGCCGGTTTTCTCGATCCGCACATGCTCTAGCGACGTCATCGCAATACGGGAACAGGAATCCCAACACGCGCCGATACAGTCGACTTTCGGTAGATCGGCATACAGCGCGTCTAGTTCGTCTTCGCGCGTCACGGGTCGCCCGAGCAGCGACGCATAGCGACTCGTTCCGAGTACGGCTGTTCGCAGTAATAGCAGACGGGTCCCGTGATCAGCAGCAGATTTTCTGTGTCGAGCATCGGCGTTTCCACGCCTGGCGTCGCCCGGAACACGACGCCCCACGTCCACAAGTGCGCGCCGGACCTCGGGTCAAAGTCCGGGACGCGGTCGACCTGATCCTTCTGAATCTCGACGACTTGGCCAGTGCTCGTCCATGCCCGCTTCGGTTCATCCATGCCACCGCACGTTACCCGGTGCCGGCTCCTTGATCCGTTAACGACTCATCACCCGAAAGAGGTACAGCGCTCGTGTGGTCCCGCTGGCCGACGCGTAAGCGCGTCCTCATCAACATGATCGACGGGCGTGCATTCGACGCGATTCTCTACGCCAAGCGCGGCCCGTTGCTCGAATTGCGTGACGTCCAGCTGCTAGAGCCGGGCAGTGACAACCCAGTCCCGATCGACGGCGCTGTCGTTGTGGAGCGCCCGCGCGTCGCATTCATCCAAGTTCGCACGTGAGACAGGGGACGGAGGCGCGACCCGATGGCGTTTGTAGTGACCTCCGGTCAATTGCAGGCTGTGGAGCGACGTGCTGAATACTCGTCATACAGTGCCGCATCCGTTGCGCTGTCACCGACGCTGGTCATGACGTACGGGCAGCTCTGGAAAGCTCAGCCTGCTTTGCGTTCCGTGACAAGCTTTCTGGCACGTAGCGTTTCGTCACTGCCGATCGACCCGTATCGGCGGCTCGGCGGCACCGATCGGGAAAAGGCGACGGATCACCCGCTGGCCCGACTGCTCGACCAGCCGATGGGGATCGGTAGCAAGTGGACTAAGTACCGGCTGTTCAACACGCTCATGCATGACCTGACGGTGTTTGACAGTGCGTACTGGCTGAAAATGACTGGCCCGACTGGTGAGCGCAACGTCCAGCCGATCCCGCCGACCCGGATCACGCCGCGCGGGGGGAACTTTTTCGCCCCGGAAACGTATCGGATTGCCGGCAACAACGGGCATCGCGACGTCGACCCGGATCAGGTCGTCCACTTTCATGGGTACAACCCGGACGATCACCGTGTCGGTTGCGCTCCTGTCGAGACGTTGCGGCAGATTCTCGCAGAGGAATATTCCGCGAGCATCTACCGCGAACAGATGTGGCGCAACGGTGCGCGCGTCGCTGGGTATCTGAGCCGGCCGCGGGAAGCGCCGCGCTGGTCCGACGGAGCGAAAGAGCGCTTCAAAGCGGACTGGCAAGCGCAGTACGCCGGCGACGGGCCGGCTACTGGCGGAACGCCGATTCTCGAGGACGGCATGGCGTTCAACG
>Ga0307497_10000009_pt1 | contig 35318 bp, 31 predicted proteins | sample 10_S_MG_FD_201366 | JGI IMG/M metagenome (GOLD analysis project Ga0307497, IMG submission 201366) | Soil microbial communities from Populus trichocarpa stands in riparian zone in the Pacific Northwest, United States - 10_S | ecosystem: Environmental > Terrestrial > Soil > Riparian zone > Trees...
TCGGCTCGCACCCAGGCGAGCTGTGCGCGAATGACCGCGCGACGCTGTTCGAGGACCCGACTGGCGTTCGCATCCTCTACGACGTCGGTCAGACGGTGACTGGCGCCGACGACCCGCGTCTCGGCACTGTGCATGCGGTGCTGCTGAGCCACATCCACGGCGACCATGTCGGCGATCAGAAGCTCAAGGCGCTTGGCGCCGGTACTTGTGCGAACTCAGAACGCGTCCCGGCGGGCCCGAATTCCATCACCGCCGAGGTCGCGGCGGCCAAGAATGCCGCGCTGGTGATGACTTCCGACATGGGCACGTTCCTCGGTCAGAAAGTGCAGAACATCCGGGGCAAGCCGGTGACACCCTGTCCGGAGACGGCCGGCGTGACGAAGGTGCCCGTCGCCTCGCCTTGCCGTTCGAACACGCACCTCGGCGGCGCGTTCGTCGCGCGGGCCGGCGGCGCATCGCAGGGAGTGGAGATCACCGTGGTATTCGCTTCGCACGCGAACAACGTTCCGCTTGCGCTCCTGTCGGAGGCGCAGCGCGCAGCTCTGGGCGCGGATGGCGCGAGCATCGTGATCGGACCGCCGACGGGCTATGTGGTGAAGTTCACCAATGGTCTGACCGTCTATCTGTCGGGCGACACCGGTATCCACACCGAGATGAAGACCGTGGTGAAGGAGTTCCACAAGGCGAATTTGGCGGTACTGAATCTCGGGCCGAGCGCGGGCACCGTGATGTCGGGCGCGTATGCGATGAACGAGCTGGTGCAGCCCGTGTCCGTGATCTTTTCGCACGTGAACGAAGCCGCGACCGAAGGCGGCAATCTCAGGGCGGCGTCGCGCACCGCGGCGCTCAGCAAGCAGCTCAAGAGCGCCAAGCCTTATCTGGCGATCAGCGGCCGCACGATGGAGTTCGACGGGCAGGGACGTTGCGTAACAGGCTGCAGCCTGGACTGACGCTACTTCGGCGGGGCGCCGGCGAGCTGGTCGGCCTTGTGGCTGAGCGCTTCGAGCGAGCTGGTGGAGGGCGCGCGCAGCGCGGCTGACAGGACGTCGATCCCGAGCTGGACGACTTCGAGCACGCGAGCCTCGTCGATGATTGCGGGCTGGCCTGTCCTTTGCTCACGCGCAGCGTCGCGCGCCGCCTTGACGACTGCCGCGATGCTGTCATGCAGCTTGCCTTCGAGCTTGCGCAGGTCGTGCTCGCCGCGCGCCACGGCATCGAGCAGCGCGCGGGAAACCGACACCACGCTTTTCATGGTGCGTTCGACCTCCGCCGACCCGCGCACCGGCCAGACGAAAAAGGTCACCGCAAGGCCGGCGACGATTCCGATGAGAGTGTTGACGGCCCGGTAGACGTCATAGTGCAGCGCATCCACGCTGTGCACCGCCAGCGTGATGATGCAGACCGTGACCCCGATTCGCGCCACGGCGATGCCCCAGCCGAGCGCCAGCGCCAGCAGGCCGGTCAGCGCGGCGGAGACGCCGACCGTCAGGAAGTTGGGGCCGAGCAGAGCCGCGACCACCATCCCGCCGATCATGCCGGCGAGGGTGCCCTTGACCCGGTTGGCGGACGTGGCGAGGTCCTCTCCCACGCTGGTGCCCACCACCAGGGCCGCGGTGAAGGCGCTGTAAATGGCGTACTGGTTTTGCCCGCCCTGCGTGAGGAGGTAGCCGAGGGCGCTGGCGATGCCCACTTTGGCGCAATAGCGCCACTGCGCGCCGCTCAGCCGAGTCATGACAGCGGAGATGATAACCAGCCTAGAATGAAAGTGTGGTTGCTGGATCGACCCGAGGAGGAGACATGACGACCGCCAAGACGCTCGCTTTTGGAATCGCAATGGCAGTGACGGCATTCCTGATCGCCTGCGCTTCGCAGACCGGCTCGGAAATCAACATCGGCGACAGCGATCTCGGAGGGGTCGTCACCAGCTCCGCCGGCCCGGAAGCCGGCGTGTGGGTGATCGCTGAAACTACCGGACTCCCGACCAAGTACGCGAAGATCGTGGTCACCGACGACCGCGGCCGTTACGTCATCCCCGGCCTGCCGAAAGCGACCTACAGCGTCTGGGTGCGCGGCTACGGCTTGGTGGATTCGCCCAAGGTGGAAGCGCAGCCCGGGCGGACGCTCAATCTCACAGCGGTACTCGCGCCGAGCGAGGCCGCGGCAGCGCGGTACTACCCGGCGATCTACTGGTATTCGATGCTCGAGATTCCGCCGGCGAGCGAATTCGGCGGCCACACGCGCATCCCGAAGGAGCGCACGCAGGTCGACTGGCTCAAGCAGGTGAAGAACATCGGCTGCATCGGCTGCCACCAGCTCGGCCAGGCGGCCACGCGCACTTTGCCGCCCGCGTTCGCGCACATCAAGTCGTCCGAGGAAGCGTGGATGCGCCGCATCCAGTCGGGTCAATCGGGCGAACAGATGACGACTCAGCTCGCCGGCAATTTCGGCGGCGCTCCGTACCGGTACTACGGCGAATGGACCGACCGCATCGCCAAGGGCGAGCTGCCGTTCGCCAAGCCGTCGCGGCCACAGGGCGTCGAGCGCAACGTCGTGATCACCTCATGGGAGTGGAGCACCGAGAAGCATTATCTGCACGACTTGATCGCTTCGGACCGGCGCAACCCGACGGTGAATGCGCATGGGCCGCTCTACGGTTCGCCGGAATACAGCACCGACATGATGCCGATGCTCGATCCAGGCACGAACAAGGTGACGGCATTCAAGATGCCGGTGCGCGATCCGCAGATGCCGGAAGCGCTCGGGCCGGGCCATGCGGCGAGCATCCAGCCGATGGCGCCCTCAGCCTATTGGGGGGAGGAAAAGCTGTGGGACACGCGCGCCAACAACCACAACGCCATGTTCGACGCGAAAGGGCGAGTGTGGCTCGCGGCTACGGTGCGCGACCGGGACAACCCGGCGTTCTGCAAGCAGGGCTCCGATCATCCGTCGGCCAAGGTATTTCCGCTGCAGCAGTCGTCGCGCCAGGTGGCGATGCTCGACCCGAAGACGATGAAGTACACCTTCGTCGACACGTGCTTCGGCACGCATCATCCGCAGCTCGGCTACGACAAGGACAACACCTTGTGGGTGAGCGGCAGCGGACAGGTGGCCGGCTGGATCAACACGCGCGTATTCGAAGAGACCGGCGATGCGGCAAGGGCGCAGGGCTGGTCGCCGTTCGTGCTCGACACCAACGGCAACGGACGGCGCGACGAGTACGTCGAGCCCAACCAGCCGATCGATGCAGCGAAGGACAAGCGCATCATTCCGGGCTCGGGTCCGTACGCGGTCATGCCGAGCCCGGTGGACGGTTCGATCTGGTACACGGTAGGCGTATTCGGCGGCGCGCCGGGATTCCTGCGCTTCGATCCCAAGACGCAACTCTCCGAGGTCTATCTGGTGCCGGCGCCGGCGTACGGCGTCCGCGGGGGTGACATCGACAAGAACGGCGTGCTGTGGGGCTCGGGCTCGAGCGGACACCTGGTGAGCTTCGACCGACGTAAGTGCAAAGCGCCGCTGAACGGCCCGAAGGCGACCGGCGATCACTGTCCCGAAGGCTGGGCGTTCTATCAATACCCGGGACCGGGTTTCCGCGGATTGGGCGAGAACAGCGCGGAGTCGAGCTACTACACCTGGGTCGACCAGCACAACACGCTTGGCCTGGGCGAAAACATCCCGATGTCGACCGCCAATCTCAACGACGGCTTCGTCGCGCTGAAGGACGGCAAGATGGTCATGCTGCGCATTCCGTATCCGCTGGGCTTCTATGCCAAGGGGTTCGACGGTCGCATCGACGATCCGAACGCCGGCTGGAAAGGCCGCGGCCTCTGGAGCACCAGCGGGGACCGCGCGCCTTGGCTGATGGAAGGCGGCAAGGGCAGCAAGCCCAGAGCGGTGCACATCCAGTTGCGGCCGGATCCACTGGCGCGCTGAACGCGAGGCGTGTGACAGCGGTCACACTGGGCGGGACATTTCCTCCCGCGCTGCTGGGGCCGGCGTAAGCTAAGTTACCGCAACGACAGGGGGGGCGAAAATGAAGAAACTGGTATTGGCGGCGGCGCTGGCGACGATCGCCGGCGGCGCGTGGGGGCAATCGAGAACGGCCGGCGGTCAACTGGAGAAGTGCACCGAAACGCTGGGGACTCTGGCGGTGATCGAAGACCGCAACGCCAACTGGTACCACACGATGCAGTCGTACAAGGTCCAGTCCACCGTTCCTCTGCTGCGCATGCTGATCCAGCAGTCCAACTGCTTCGTGGTCGTCGAGCGCGGCCAGGCGATGAACTCGATGAATCAGGAGCGCAATCTCGACCGGTCCGGGGAGACGCGCGAGGGCAGCAATTTCGGCAAGGGCCAGATGGTTGCCGCCGACTACGCCATGAACCCGAGCATTACCTTCAGCGCGCGCGACACCGGCGGCATGCGCGGCGCGGTGACCGCGATCGGCGACAAGCTCGGCGGCTGGGGTCGCACCGCGGCCTCGGTGGCCGGCGACCTCAAGTTCAAGGAAGCCGCGACCATGCTCACGCTGATCGACAACCGCTCTGGCGTGCAGCTCGCCGCCGCCGAAGGCAACTCCACCAAGACCGACTTCGGGGTGTGGGGCGGGCTGATCGGCAGCGGCGGCTCCGGCAGCGCCGGCGGCTACACCAATACGCCGGAAGGCAAGGTGATCGCAAGCTCGTTTGCCGACGCCTATAACGCGCTGGTGCGCGACGTGAAGAACTACAAGGCGCAGGAAGTGAAGGGCGGCCTGGGCACCGGGGGGCGCCTGGGCGTGCAGGGCGGCTCGACCCCGGCATCGAAAGGGCGCTGACCTAGTAAAACAGCGGCGATACGGAAGCCCGGCCTCGAGAGAGGACCGGGCTTTTTGTTTTAGCATCGCTCACCGATGATCGACGCGCTGCTCCAAGGGCTGTGGCTGGTACTGCAGTGGAATGCTTTCAGCCTGATGCTGGTGGGCATGTCGCTCGGCTTCGTCGTCGGCCTGCTGCCCGGCATCGGCGGCGCCGCCACGCTCGCGCTGATGCTGCCGTTCGTGTTCAAGATGAGCCCGGTGGAAGCGTTCGCCTTCCTGCTCGGCATGCACTCGGTCGCCGCCACCACCGGCGACATCACTTCGATCCTGTTCGGTGTGCCGGGCGAAGCGCTCTCCGCCGCCACGGTGGTCGACGGGCACCCCATGGCGAAGAACGGCGAGGCAGCGCGCGCGTTGGGGGCGGCACTGATGAGCTCGCTGGTCGGCGCGGTGATCGGTGCGGCGGCGCTCGCGGTGTCGATTCCCATCGTGCGTCCCCTGGTGCTGACCTTCGGCTCGCCGGAGCTGTTCATGGTCACGATGATGGGGATCGCCTGCATCACATCGCTCAGCGGACAGGGAACGGGCGCCCAGCTCAAGGGCGTTGCCATGGGGTTGCTCGGGCTGCTGCTCGCCACCATCGGACAGGAGCGCCAGTCGGGCATCCTGCGCTTCGACTTCGGCCTGATCTACCTCTGGGAAGGGCTCGACCTGATTCCGGTGCTGGTCGGCATTTTCGCCATTCCCGAGATCATCGACCTCGCGGCGCGCGGCACCGCGATCGCGGGCGACGCGCCCGCGACCAAGCTCGGCGCCGGCGTGTGGGAGGGGATCAAGGACACGTTCCGGCATTTCTGGCTGGTGGTGCGCTGCTCCGCCGTCGGGGTGCTGGTCGGCATCCTGCCGGGCGCGGGCGGCGGCGTAGCGCAGTGGATGGCGTACGCCCACGCGGTGCAGAGCGCGAAAGACCCCGCGGATCGCGAGCGCTTCGGCAAGGGCGATGTGCGCGGCGTGCTCGGGCCGGGGGCGGCCAACAACTCGAAGGAAGGCGGCGACCTGATTCCGACCATCGCCTTCGGCGTGCCGGGCAGCGGGGCGATGGCAATCCTGCTCGGGGCTTTCCTGATCATGGGGCTCCAGCCCGGGCCGGAGATGCTCACCAAGCATCTCGCGGTCACCTACTCCATGGTCTGGACCCTGGTGATCGCCAATGTCATCACCGTCATCGCCTGCCTCGCGCTGCTCCCGTATCTCGCGCTGGTGACGCGGATCCGCGGCAGCCTGATCATCCCGTTCCTGCTACTGCTGGTGTTCGTCGGCAGCTACACCGCCAACCGCCAGCTCGCCGACCTTCTGGTCACGCTCGGCTTCGGCGCCGTCGGCTACCTGATGATGCGCTTCGGCTGGCCGCGCGCACCGCTGGTGCTCGGCTTCGTGCTGGGCAAGCTCGCCGAGACCTATCTTTTCATTTCGATGGCGCGCTATGGCTACGCCTGGCTCACGCAGCCGCTGGTGCTGGTGCTCATGGCGCTCACCGTGCTGATCATCGTATTTCCCTATCTGCAGCAGCGCCGCAGCCATGCGAATTAGCGGCGCCGCGGCGTTCAGTACCGGACTGGCGCTGGTCGCCGCCTATGCGGTGCTGACTGCGGCGCGCTGGCCGCCCAAGGCGGCGCTTTTTCCCTTGGCGATGGGTATCCCGCTTCTGGTGCTCGCCCTGGCCCAGGGGGTGATGGACTGGCTTGCGGCCAGCCCGCCTGAGGAAGCGCCGCAGGAGACGCGCGCGGCCATCAGCATTCTGGCGTGGATGGCGGGCTTCATTGCACTCGTGTTCCTGGTGGGATTTCCGCTCGCGGTGCCGCTTTTCATCGTCGGCTACCTCCTGCTCCAGGGTCGCGAGCCGTGGTTTCTTTCGATCGCGCTTGCCTTAATTGCGTGGGGAGCGTTCTATCTGCTGTTCCAGAAGCTGCTGCACTTTCCGTTCGATTCAGGCTGGCTGACAGGAGGAGGCACATGAGCAGATGGTTCTACGCCGCGCTGGCGGCATTCGTCGCCGCCCCGGCGCTCGCACAGGGCTTGTTCTACGAAGGCAAAACGGTGACCGTGGTGATCGGCGCCTCGGGCGGCAGCCTGGAAATCGCCGCGCGCATTGCCGCGCGCCACCTCGGCAAGCAGCTGCCGGGCAACCCCAACGTGATCGTGCAGAACATGACCGGTGCCGCGCACCTGGTCGCGACCAACAACGTCTACAACGTGGCCAAGCCCGACGGTCTGACGCTGCTCGCCGCCAATCCCAGCGTGGGAATCGCGCAGCTCACAAAAGTCGAGGCCGCGCGCTTCGACCTGCGGCGCTTCCAGTGGCTGGGTTCGACGGGCGCCGATGGCGTCGCGCTCTCGATCCGCAGCGACCTGCCCTACAAGAGCTGGGAGGAGCTGAAGACGTCGGGCCGCGAACTGGTGGTCGGCACCACCGGCCCCGGCTCGAACGCGCACGACTTCCCGCTGCTGCTGAAGGAATTCGCCGGCGCGAAATTCAAGCTGGTGTCGGGCTACCCGGCGAATGCGGACATCCTGCTCGCCATCGAGCGCAAGGAAGTCGATCTGTGGGCTGCCTTCGCCACCACCATCAAGCTAGCCGCTGACCGCGGCGCGGTGCGACCGCTGGTGCGCGGACGCGTGTCGATCCCCGGCTTCGAGCAGCTGCCGGTGGACGAAACCTTGGCCACCAGCGCGGTCGGCAAGGCGATCATGGGCATCCGCGCTGCGCCGCTCGCCATCGGGCGGGCGTTCGCCGCGCCGCCAGCCACGCCGGCCGACCGCGTCAAGCTGCTGCGCGAGGCGCTGGCCAAGGTGGTGAAGGATGCCGAATTCAACGAAGAGATGAAGAAAGCGCGCATCGAGGTCGGCTACATCAGCCCCGAAGAAGTACTGAAGATGTTCAACGGTTTACTGGACCAGCCCCCCGAGGTGCAGAAGGAGATGGTGAAGTACATCAAGTTCGGTAACTAGTCTTCGTCGACGAGGAAGGTGCGCGCGAACTGCGGCATTGGGCTGACGTCGAAGTACACGCGGCCGATTTCGCGCCCGTCGAGCGTCTCGACCTGCACCTTCCATTCGCCGGGCTGGTAGTTCGACTTGACGCCGTAGCCACGGAAGCCGAGCTCGCGCCCGCCAACGATGCGGATCGGGATGGCGTCGTGTGCCACCCAGCCGCGTGCCGGGTCGTTCCAGGACCAGCGCATCTGCACCTGATCGGCGAAGCGCGCGGGCGAGAAGATGCGGAAGTAGACGTATACCCGGTCGCCGGGCTGGGCAAGAAAGTGCTGATCGCCGTTGTGCCAGATGCGCCAGACCGGGCGTTCGTGGCTCAGGCGGTAGGTATCGCCCGAACGCTCGACCTGGTGATAGACGCCGATGAAGGGAATCGACAGCGGCACCGGCGGAATTAGACGGAACAGATAGAACGTCAGAAAGCCGATCAGCACGCATCCCAGCGGCAGCAGGATCTGGCGTCGCGCCAGCGCGAAGCGCTGCGGCGAAGCGCGACCGACAAGCCACGCGCCGAGCAACAGGGGCACGCAACCGAGCCCCATCGACAGCAGGAACAGCGGCAGGCTGATCGAGCCCGCCAGCACCGGCACCAGATACGCAAAGAACGACAGCAGGCACAGGCCGAGCAGCGCGAACTTGATCGGCAGGCCCATCGATTTCACGCGCTTGAACTCGTTCGCGAGCAGCAGGAGGACCAGGAAGCCGAGGAAGCCGAACGACACCAGCAGCGACGAGCTCTTGAAGTAGAAGATGGCGTAGATGTTGAGCAGGGCGCCCATCAGGAAATGGATCAGCGCGGTGCGATACTCGTAGTACCAGCGCACCACGAACAAACCGCCCGCCTGCCCGTCCCTTTGTCGCGGCGCCTGGTCCTGCTCGGCGAACATCTGCAGCAGCACCGCCATGATCACCGCCAGATACACCGCCTGCTGACCGATCACCGCCCAGGAGTCGATTTGGCCGACCGTGAGCATGTCGAACACGAAGCCGGCGGCGAAGAATGCCGCGGCCATCCGACCCTCGTTGCGGGCGTAGTAATTCTTGAGTCGTTCCAGCCCGCTAGCCGAAAGGGCCGTGGCCTCCGGCGTATTCACCTGAACCGGCGGAATAGCGCGTAGAACGCCCAGGCGCGGACCAGCCAGCTGCGCAGCTTCGGCGATGCAGAAACGAGCGTGACCAGCCCGCCGGCGCCCAGCAGCACGGGAGCGGTGGCCGCATTACGCGCGCGCCCGATCGCCGAGCTGATCTCGGCGCGCTGCGCGGCGGAGCGCTGCACTAGCGCTTCCCGGCGCCGGGCCAGCGCTTCCAGGGACAGGTTCATTCGCGCGGCTTCAGCGCCGAGAGATCGCGCTCGAGCTCGGCAATGCTGGCGGCGAACGGGCGCTGCTGCGTATCGCGACGCACCTGCCAGGCAAGAAAGAGAGCCGCCGCGAGGAACAGGAGCGCAAGTCCCGCTGCCACCCAGACCCGGTACTCCGCTGGTGCGGCCATGACTAGCGCCACGGCAGCGAAGCCAAACGCGAGCGCGCCGAGCAGGATCGCCACAACCGACGCGATCATTAGCAGCACGAGACGCGCGAGCAGCTCCTGTACTTCGGTGCTCAGGAGGTCGAGCCGGGTACGCACCAGGCCAAGCGCGTTCGCCACCAGATCCTGCGCCGACTTGACCAGCCCCAGGCTCATTTGCGGCTGAGCAACAGGCCGATGACCAGCCCAACGCCGGCTGCGATCGCCACCGCGGCCCATGGGTTTTTGCGCACGTGATCGTCCATGCCGCGCGCCGCTTCGAGCGCGTCCTTGGCGCGCTCGCGCAGCTCCTCGACGCGCGCGCCGGTCTGGTCGGCGGTGGCCTGCAGCAGCTCCTCCGCCTCCCGCGCAACCGCGCGCAGCTCGGCCATCAGTTGTTCGGACGTCGTGGCATTCATGGTGTTGCCTCCCGAAGAGGAGATTATGCGCCGACCTTGGACAGGACGTCGGCTTTCAGGAAGCGCTCGATGACCAGCATGAACATCACCGAGGGCACCAGCAACACCAGTGCGGTGATCGCAGCGATCTGGTAGTTTCCGGCAATGCTGGCGGTGAACATCAGCAGCGGCAAGGTGATGACGTCGGGCACGCCGACAAAGAAGGTGCCGGTGAACTCGTCGAGCGACTCGAGAAACACGAAGATCGCGCTCGCCAGGATGCCCGGCGCGGCGAGCGGCAGGCTGACGGTGAGGAAGGTGCGCAGGCCCGAGGCACCAAGATTGCGCGCGGCCAGCTCGAGATCGCGCTCGACGGCCGCAAAGGCTGCCGCGGTGATCCACACGGCGAACACCAACCCGTGGACGGTGTGCACCATGATGACGCCGGTCATCGTGCCGTTCAGGCGGAAGTCATAGAAGAGGCGCGCGATGTTGATGTACACGGCGAGACTGGGGAAAGCCTGCGGCAGGAGGAAGGCGAGCAGGATCGCAGTGCGCCAGGGCAGCTTGAGGCGTGCGAGCGCATAGCCGGCCGGCATCGCCAGCGCGAGGCTGGCGGCAACGGTCGCGAGAGCGATCCAGACGCTGGTGACGAGCGATACGAGGGCGTCGCCGCGCGGCTTGAACACCTGCTCCCAGAACTTCGTCCCATAGACGACCGGCAGCTTGTGCGGGAAGTACCACTGCTCTGCGGCCGCCCACAGCACCAGGTTGGCGAGCGGCCCGAGGATGATGAAGGCGAGCAGGCCAAACACGATGCCGCGGCCGATCCAAGCCCTCATCGGATCTGCCTCTTGAGATAGAACCACGCGCACGTGGCGGTCATCAGGTAGGAAACAAAGCCGAGTGCGTTGGCCGTGCCGTAGTCGCCGTAGTTGTTGATGCGGAATGCCATGTCCACCGTCATCATGGTCGGCGACTCGCCGCTGATCATGAGCGGTACCGACAGCACGCTCATCATGGTGACGAACGACAGAATCAGCCCCACGACCAGCGTCGGCATCACCTGCGGCACCAGGATCTCGAACAGGATGCGCAGGCGCCCGGCGCCTAGATTTCTGGCGGCCTCGATGGTCGAGCGGTCGAGCGACGCCATTGCCCCGGCGACGAGCAGGGCGACGAACGGTGTCTGCTTCCAGACGAAGGTAATGATGATGCCGCGCCAGTCGAGGAAGCCGATCGTCTGGCCGACGTCGAGGATCCCCAGGCCGACGAGGGTGTTGTTCATCAGGCCGTTCTTGGCGAGGAAGGTGCGCATGCACTGCGCCGCCACCACGAACGGAATGAACAGCGGCCATCGGTACAGCCAGCGCAGCAACGCCACCGCCCACGGGTTCTCGCCGAGCGTCAGGTAGCCGCCGAGGGCGATGGAGGCGAGGGCGATCAACAGCGTCGACACGACGATGATCACCAGGGTGAAGCCGATGTCGACACTGTAGAATTCGAACGCCTTGGCGAAGTTGCCCAAGGTGAAGCCGCCGCCCTTGGCTTGGAACGCCGTGACCAGCGAGTAGCCGAGCGGATAGATGAACAGCACCAGCACCGCAGCCAGCGCCGGTGCGACGAGGAGGACGCCGAGCCGGCCGCGGTCCTGCACTACGCGCGCTTCAGTTCAGAACCTTGCGCTCGTAGCTCTCGAGAATGTCGTCGAAGTACGGCTTGATCGGGAACACCTTGCCCTTGCTCGCCAGCTCCTGCGGCGTGACGTCGACGAACAGCTTGTTCCAGGTCTTCTCGTCGAGCTGCGCTTTCACGTGCTGGGCATCGATGCCCGGGTACCAGTTGAACTTCTTGACGATGCCTTCCGCCTGGACCGCCGGGCTGGTCGCCATCTCGACGAATTTCTTCGCCGCTTCCATGTTCGCCGCCTTCGCCGGGATCACGTAGTACATCGGCTGTCCCGGCAGGCCGGGCCCGATGAGCTGCAGGCGCATGTTGGGCGGCAGCTTGCCGTCCGCCATCCACGTATAGAACATGTCGACCCACACCGGTCCCATGGCGATCTCGCCGCGGTTCAGCATGTCGAGCGTGCCGGCGTTACCCGGCGTGATCACCACGCTGCGGTTGAATTCCTTGAGCTTGCCGAGCGCTCCGTCCCAGCTCGCCTTGGCGTTGGCGTCATAAGGGCCTTTCATCAGCTTGTCGCCGTCGGGCGTATTCGCATACACCCAGCCCACGACGAAGCCCACGCCGGACATGCCGCCCTTGATGCCGTTGTAGCCGAATTTCTTCGGGTTGGCCTTGGCCCAAGCCGCGAGCTCTTCGTAGTTCTTCGGCGGGTTCTTCACCAGGGCCGGGTTGTACGCGATCGCGATCTGGCTCTGGAACATCGGGATCACGTAGCCCTGCACGTTGGTGCCGAGCGCGTTCTTGGACGCCTCCGAGGTCACCAGCCGGCCGGTGGAGACATCCCTCACGTACGGCGCGAGCAGGCCTTCCCGCACCAAATCGCCAGCCATCTTCTGGTGAATCACCGCGACGTCGACGTCCCAGGCGGCATTGCCTTTCTGCGCTTGGAGCTTCTCGGCGATCTTCTGCGAGCCGCCGTCGCCCGGGCCGGTGCCGACGGCCTTCACCACCGCCTTCGGGTTGGTCTTCTCGAAGCGCGGCGCGAGAAAGTCCTTGATGTAGTCGACCATGTTCTGGTCGCCGGCAGTCACGACGTTGAGCGTGGTCTGCTGTGCGACTGTTGGTGCCGAAGCGAAAGCCGCGGCGAGGGCAAACAGGATCAGGTTGCGTTTCATGCGCTCCTCCTCGAAAAGAGATGCAGCGAAGACACTGGCAGCCCGATACCGACGTTCTCGCCCACGGCGAGGCGCCGGGGATCGTCCACCATGAACTGATTCTGCCCCACGGCGACCGCATAGCGATAGAACCCGCCGGGATACGACGCCTGCACGATGCGGCCCCGCAGCAATAGCTGCTCGGGATCGGCTGCGTCCGATGGCCCCAGCCGTGCCGCCTCGCTGCGGAAATGGGCGACCACCGGGCCGGCTACGCTGGCGCCACGGATGAGCACCGCGTTGTTGTGGCTCCCGGCCTCGATACGAATGCCGCCGTCCGCGGGCCTGGCCTCCAGCTCCAGCACGTTGCCGGCCCCCATGAAAGCGGCGATGAAGGGCGAGTTCGGCCGGTTGTAGACCTCTTCAGGCGTGCCGAGCTGCGCGATGCGGCCGGCGTCGAGGATCGCAATGCGGTCGGCCATCACCATCGCTTCCTCGCGATCGTGGGTGACGTGGATGGTGGTGATGCCCAGCTTCGCCTGCAGCGCCTTGATCTCGTGGCGCACGTCCTCGCGGATGCCGGCATCGAGATTCGACAGCGGCTCGTCCAGCAGCAGCACTTCAGGGCTTACGGCGAGCGCGCGGCCGAGCGCCACACGCTGGCGCTGCCCCCCGGAGAGCTGCGTCACGTTGCGCTCGCCGAAGCCGTCGAGCTTGAGCATGGTGAGGATCTCGGTCACGCGCCGCGCGACCTCCGCTTTCGCCACCTTGCGCAGCTTGAGCCCGTAGCCGAGATTCTGCGCGGTCGTCATGTGCGGCCACAGCGCGTAGGACTGGAACACCATCGCCATGCCGCGCCGGTCGGGCGGCTCGTGGGTAATGTCGCGGCCCGCGACCGAGATGCTGCCGGAACCGACCGGGACGAAGCCGGAGATGGCGCGCAGCAGCGTGGTCTTGCCGCAGCCCGACGGGCCGAGCAGGGCGACGAACTCGCCCGCCGCGACGGCAAGCGAAATCCGCTTGAGCACCAGCGTGTCTCCGTAAGAGACTTCGAGATCCCTCACTTCGAGCGCGGCGCTCCCCATGCCAAAAGATTATTCCACAAGCAGGACGCTGGGCATCATTGGCCTCGGCATCATGGGCGGCGCGATGGCCGAAGCTTTTCTGGACGCAGGATATACGGTCTGTGGTTACGATCCCGTGACTGCCGCGGCGCAGCGCCTGAAGCGCGCCGGCGGCGAGCCGCTCGCCTCAGCGACCGAGGTCGCCGAGCGGGCCGACATCCTGATCACGTCGCTCGCTTCCGCCGCCGCGCTCGACGACGCGGTGAGCGCGATCTGCCGCAGCCGCAAGCGCCGTCGCGTGCTGGTTGAGATGAGCACCTTGCCGCTCGCAGACAAGCGCCGGGCGCGCACCCGTCTTGCGCGTGCACGCGTCATCGCGCTCGACTGCCCGGTGAGCGGCACGGCGGTGCGCCTCAAAGAGCGCACCTGGACGATATTCGCGAGCGGCGCGCGGGCCGCGTGCACTCGCGTCAAGCCGGTGCTCACGGTCCTTGCCGACAATGCTCCCTATGTCGGCACCTACGGCAACGGCACGCGGATGAAATTCGTCGCCAACCACCTGGTGGCGATTCTGAACGTGGCCTCCGCCGAGGCGCTGCTCCTCGCTCGGCGTATGGGGCTCGACGTGCGTCGGGTGCTGGACGTGTTCGGTCCCAGCCCCGTGGTCGGCACTGGCGTGATGCGCCTGCGCGGTGACCTCATGGCGAAGCGGCGCTACCGGCCGGCGACGATGAAGATCGCGGTGTGGCAGAAGGACATGCGCATCATCGGCGACATGGCGCGCGTGGTGGGCGCGCCGACGCCGCTTTTTGACGCCTGTGCGCCGATCTTTACCGCCGCGCTCAGGCAGGGCTTCGGCGAGGCCGACACTGCGTCGGTCTACGAGGTGCTCGATCGCAGGTCCTTTAAGTCTCGATGACTGGAGGCTGATAATGTCCGCAATGACGAGAATTTCGACACTGGGATTTCTCTTGGTCCCGCTCGCGGCCGGTTGCCAGAGCGCCGGCGAGCAGAAGCCGCCCGCGCAGGCACAGGTGGTCAAGGTCGACCCGGACGGCGTGCAGCGCGTAACCGTGCTCGCCGGCAGCTACTTCTTCAAGCCCCATCACATCGTCGTGAAAGCCGACACGCCGGTCGAGATCCTCGCCAGCCGGGAAGCCGGTCTGGCGCCGCATGACCTGGTCATCCAGGCTCCGGATGGCGCGACTCTGGTGCAGCAGGACCTGGCCACCGAGCCGCGCAAGATCGCATTCACGCCGAGGAAGCCCGGCAAGTACCCGATGTACTGCAGCAAGAAGCCGCCCCTGATGGCGAGCCACCGCGAGCGGGGCATGGAAGGGATCCTCGAGGTGGTTCCTTAGGTCGCGTACTTCATCAGCGTCTGCGCGTAGGCGGGCGCGGTCGGCTCGTGCATGAAGTAGGCGTAGACGTTCTGCCATGCGGTCCGGGCCAGCCGCTCTGCCCAGAGACGAAGATCTTCCTCGGTGTAAGCCTCGAGTCGCAGCCGCACGTAACCCCACGGCGCGGTTTCGACCAGCGGCGGTGGCGCGTTGTCTTCGCGCTCGGAAAAGCACAGGCTCGCGCCGGCGTTCCTGAGCAGCGCGTACACGTCATCGGAGAACCAGGTGTCGTTGCGGAACTCGAAAGCGGCCATATGGCCGGCCGGCAGGAGGGGGAGGAAGTCGGCGAGGCGGGCGAGATCCTTCTTCAGGAAGGGCGGCAGCTGGAACAACACCGGCCCGCGCTTCTCGCCCAGCGCGGCGAGCGTGCGATAGAGAAAGGCCACGGAATCGGCGGCGCTGTCCGCCTTGAGGCGCGACATGTGCGTGATGCGACGCGACGCCTTGATGGCGAAACGGAAGGTTTCGGGAGTGGTGCGCGCCCAGTTCTCCAGCACCGCCGCCTTCGGCATCTGGTAGAAGGTGTTGTTGATCTCGACCGTCGGCAGGCGCTCGGAGTAGAAGGCGAGCATTTCCTCCGGCTTCATCTTCTCGGGGTAGAAGGTGCCTTTCCACTCCTTGAACGAGTAGCCGCTCGCACCGGCCAGCAGTTTTCTAGAATCGGGCATGGCGAAAGACAAGCTTAAAGAGTATTCCGCCAAGCGTACCTTCAGCGCGACGCCGGAGCCTCCCGGCGCGGTGCGCGAACGCACTGGTCCGCTGCTTTTCGTCATCCAGCAACACTCGGCCACGCGCCTGCACTACGACTTCCGCCTCGAATGCGACGGCGTGCTCAAATCGTGGGCCGTACCCAAGGGACCGTCGCTCGATCCCGCCGACAAGCGCCTCGCGGTGCGCACCGAAGACCATCCGTTCGATTACGCCTCGTTCGAGGGCGTGATTCCGAAGGGGCAATACGGCGCGGGCGAGGTCATCGTCTGGGATTGCGGCGTGTATTCGCCGGACGAGGACTCGCCCTGGATCGAGGACCGTGCGGCGGCGGAGAAGCAGGTGCTGGACAGCCTGGCGAACGGCAAGCTGAGCGTCATGCTGCGCGGCGAGAAGGTGAAGGGCTCCTACGCCCTGGTGCGCACCAAGGACGACAAGACGTGGCTGCTGATCAAGCACAAAGACCGCTTTGTGACCAAATCGGACGTCACGACGCGGGACCGCTCGGTGCTCTCCGGCATCACGGTGGAGGAGGTGAAAGCGACGCCGGAGCAGATGCCGGCGGCGCAGCTCGTGCCCGGCGGTCAAGGCGAGGCGATGCCGATAAAGCTCGAGCCGATGCATGCCGAGCTGACCGACGCGCCGTTCAGCCGGCCGGGGTGGGCGTGGGAGCCGAAGCTCGATGGCTACCGCGTGCTCGCGTTCATCCATGGCGGAAAGGCGAGCCTGCGCTCGCGGCGCGGTCTGGAGCTGGCCGGCGACTTTCCGAAGCTGGCGGCGGCGCTCGCGCAGCAGGGACCCGAGATGGTCCTCGACGGCGAGATCGTGGCCTTCGACGAGAGTGGCAAGCCTTCGTTCAACGCGATGCAGAACCGCAGCCAGACAGTCGTGTTCTACGCTTTCGATCTGCTGCATTTCGGCGGCGTCGACCTGCGCAAGGCCCCCTATGCGGACCGGCGGCGCTATCTCTCCCAGTGCCTGCTGCCGTCGCCGCTGGTGCGGCTCGTGCATGCCGAAGACGACGGCGTCGCCCTCTATTCGGCGGCGCTCGCGAGCGGCTTCGAGGGCGTGATCGGCAAGCGCAAGGACAGCCGCTACGAGGCGGGCAAGCGCTCCGGCGCGTGGCTCAAGGTCAAGTCGACGAGCAGCGCGGATTTCGTCGTCGGCGGCTACACGAAGGGCCAGGGCGCGCGCGAGCCGCTCGGCGCGCTGCTGCTGGGTTACTGGCAGGGCAGCAAGCTGCAATATGCCTCGCACGTGGGCTCGGGATTCGACGATCGCACAATGGCGCACGTGCGGGCGCAACTCGAGCCGCTGCGCAGGAAGACCAATCCGTTCGCCACCAAGCCGCAGCTGAATGCCCCGACAACTTGGGTCGAGCCGACCCTGGTGGCCGAGGTGAAGTTCCAGGGCTGGACTGGCGACGGCTCGCTGCGCGCGCCAGTGTTTCTGCGGCTGCGCGACGACATCGATCCCAAGGAGGTGCGGCGCGCCGCCGAACCCGGGCCCGCAAGGGCAACGAAGGGCTCGGAGATCGACGATCTGGTGCAGCAGATCGGGGCCGCCAGGGCAAATGCCACCATCGTAGTCGGCGGGCACAGCCTCAAGCTCACGCACCTGGACCGCGTTTACTGGCCGGCCGACCCGGCGCTGAAGCAGCCGGCGCTGACCAAGCGCGACCTGCTGCGCTACTTCGCGCAGGTCGCGCCCTTCATGCTGCCCCATCTGGCCGACCGGCCGCTCACGATGATCCGCATGCCCGATGGCATCAACGGCCAGCGCTTCTACCAGAAGCACTGGCACCAGGAGCGGCCGAAGTTCGTCGAGACCATCACGCTCTATTCAGGCAGCAAGGACGAGAGCCACGAATACCTGCTGTGCAACAACCTGCCGACGCTCCTGTGGCTCGCCCAGTCCGGCACGCTCGAGTTCCATGTCTGGCATTCGCGTGCCCGCTTTGCGCCGGACTGCGCCAGCAGGAGCACCGACTACGCTTCATCGCTCGAGGCGCTCGAACGCTCGGTGCTCAACTTTCCCGACTATGTGGTGTTCGATATCGATCCGTACATCTACTCGGGAAAGGAAAAGCCGGGAGACGAACCCGAGCTCAACACTGTGGCGTTCGAGAAGGGGAAAGAAGTCGCTTTTCGCTTGCGGGAGCTCTTGATCGGCATGAAGCTCGAACCGGTGGTGAAGACTTCGGGCAAGACCGGGCTGCATGTATTCCTGCCGATCCGCCGCACGATCGATTTCGACGCCGCACGCGAGGTGTCGGAGCGGGTCGGCCGCCACCTGATGCGGCTGCACCCGAAGGACATCACGCTCGAGTGGAGCGTGCCGAAGCGCACCGGGAAGATCTTCATGGACTACAACATGAACGTGCGCGGCAAGACGCTGAACGTGGCGTATTCGCCGCGCGGCGCGCCGGGGGCGCCCGTCTCCTTGCCGCTCACCTGGGAGGAACTGGCGAACGCGCACCCGCTCGACTTCCGCATCACGAACGTTGCCGAGCGCCTGGCCGAGACCGGGGACCGCTGGAATGACGTGCTCGCCCGCAAGCAGAGCTTGGAGCGGGCGCTCGGACGCGCGAAGGCATAATGGAGTATCCTTCGAACCTTTCGCTCGAAGTGCGGGGCGTAAGTCATTGATTGCATGAGGTGAAGCATGGCTGCCAGATCGATAGCGTCGCTCACCATCTCGTTCGGGCTGGTTTCCATCCCGGTCAAGCTCTATTCGGCCACCGAGGCGAGCCGCGCGATTTCCTTCAACCTGCTGCACAAGACCTGCGGCTCGCGGCTCAAGCAGCAGTACTTCTGCGTGAAGGAAGAAGTCCCGGTGGCGCGCGAGGACATGGCGAAGGGCTATGAGTTCGCCAAGGACCAGTACGTGATGTTCACGCCCGAGGAGCTGAAGGCGCTCGAGGAAGCGGGCACGCATACCGCGGATATCACCGAGTTCGTGCCTGTCGCGACGGTCGACCCGGTGTTTTTCGACAAAGCCTACTTTCTCGGCCCGGACAAAGGCGGAGCCAAGCCCTATGCGCTTCTCGCTCGCGCGTTGAAGGAATCGGGGCGCTGCGCGCTCGGCCGCTGGGCGGCGCGCGGCAAGCAGTACATCGTGATGATCCGCCCGGTCGACACCGGGTTGGTGCAAGGCCTTGTCATGCAGCAGCTGCTCTATGCCGGCGAAGTGCGCAACATCAACGACATCGACATCCCGAAGATGGACGTCAAGCCCGCCGAGCTCAAGCTCGCGCAGCAGCTGATCGAGCAGCAGTCGGTCGAAAAGTTCGATCCGAGCGCGTACACCGACGAGGTCCGCGCGCGCGTCGAGGCCGCGGTGCAGAAGAAGGTCGAGGGCCAGGAGATCACGATGGCCGAGGCGCCGGAACAGGGTGCGCAGGTCATCGACCTGATGGAAGCCTTGCGCGCCAGCCTGGAGAAGAAGCCGGCGAAGAAGGCCGCGCCGGCGGCCGCGACTGCCAAGCCCGCCGCGCGGAAGGCCGCCAAGAAATAACGTGCACCAGTTCGGGGTGCGGGAGGTGGAAAAGCTCCTGCGCCTGCCGCGCAGCACGATCCGCGCGCTGGTCGAGGCCGGATTTGTCACTCCCGCCCGCGGCCCGCGCAACACGCTGCGCTTCTCGTTCCAGGATCTGATCGTGCTGCGCACCGCGCAGGCGCTTGCCGCCGCGCAGGTTCCGGCGCGCCGGATCACGCGCTCGTTGAAGGAATTGCGGCGCCATCTGCCCGAGGCCATGCCGCTTTCCGGCCTGAGCATCAACGCGGTGGGCGATCGGGTGGTGGTGAAGGAAGGCGCAAGCCGCTGGCAAGCCGAATCTGGACAATACCTGCTCGCGTTCGAGGGCGACCCGGCCGCGGGCGGCCTCAAGGTGATCGAGCCGTCGGCCGAGCCGATCGAGCGCGTCCTCGAGGACCAGATCGACGCGGGGTTCGACCTCCACGAAGCGGGGCGCCTGACCGAAGCGGAAGCCGCATACCGCAAGGCGCTCGAAACGCACGGTCCCGATGCGCTGCTTCTCTACAACCTCGGCGTCCTGCTCGAGGACATGAAGCGCAAGAGCGAGGCGATCGAAGCCTATCAAGCGGCGTTGAATGTGGATCCGTCAATGGCCGACGGGCACTACAACCTCGCGCTGCTGTGCGAAGAGCTCGGCAAGGCGCAGCAAGCAATCCGTCACATGGCGCAATACCGGCGCCTGACTGCGGCGAAAAAGTGACGGCAGGAAGTCACAGCGCGCCCGCAGCAATCGAGACTTAGTGCCTTAAGCGCGCAAGTTAGTTTCGGGTGGACTCCGATCTGATCTAGGCTGAAGGATCATGGGGAGAAAAACGTGACTACACCTCAAGCTTGGATGATCTGGCCGGAAAATCCGGCACTTTCGATTCTGGTGCTCGCGCTGCTCGGCATGGTTTTCCTTTACGCCGCGCGCCGCCCGATGCACGAACTGCTGCACGCAGTCGGCGGGCTGATCGGCGCGCCGTTGCGCGTCGCCGCACGCTGGCTGGCCGCAACCGCGAATGCGATGAGGCAGCGCAACAAGGCGGTGCTGCTGGCGCACGGGCGCCAGGAGGTCGGCAACCGCATCGAGCGCGAGTTCGAGCGCCTGGCGACGACCGTAAAGCGCGACCTGCAAGGCTACCCGACGCTGCAGCGCAAGCTGCTCGACGAGATCACGCGCATCGAGGAGGACTACCGCAAGTGCGGTGAAGTGCCGCCTCCCTCGCCCGACTGGGTCGAAGCCGTCGCCGCCGTCGCCAACGTCAAGAGCGGCAGCGAGATGGTGCAGAGCATCCTCGAGGAGATCAAGCGCTCGGTGGACAAGATGCACGAGAAGACGCTCGGGGAGTATCGCCGCTCGTACGAGACGCGCCACAAGATCCTGGAAGGCTTCATGCCCTTCTGGCGCTCGGTCGACAAGACGCTGACCGAGGTCGACAAGAAGCTGACCGAGCTGCAGAACGGCGCGGGCGCGGTCGATGCGCACATGGAGAAGTACGAGGCGATCAACGCGAAGACCGACAAGGCCGAGCAGATGCTGACGGTCTCGGCTTTCACCCAGTTCGCCATCGCGCTGCTGGTGATGGTCGTCGCCGCCGGCGGCGCGTTCATCAACTTCAAGCTGATCGCGCTGCCGATGTCGGAGATGGTGGGGGCGGGCGACTACCTGACGAGCTCGCTGCGCACCTCGGAGGTGGCGGCGCTGGTGATCATCCTGGTCGAGGCCTCGATGGGCCTGTTCCTGATGGAAGGCCTGCGCATCACGCACCTCTTTCCCAGCATCGCCGGCCTGAACGACCGGATGCGCCGGCGCATGATGTGGATCGCGCTGGTACTCCTGTTCACTCTCGCAGGAGTGGAGGCGGCCCTTGCGCTGATGCGCGACATGCTGATCGCCGACAAGCAAGCGCTGCTCCAGTCACTGGCGACCGCGGCGCCGTCGGCCGTGTCCGACGGCTGGGTCGGCCGCATCCCGACCATCGGTCAGATGCTGCTCGGCTTCATCCTGCCGCTCGCGCTCACCTTCATCGCGATCCCGCTCGAATCGCTGATCCACGCGAGCCGGACGGTCGGCGGCGTGCTGCTGGCGGCCGGTGTCGACGGCCTCGCACTGCTGTTGCGCATCGCCTCGAGCATCGTGCGGCGTGCCGCGCGCGTGCTGGTCACGATCTACGACGTGCTGATCGTGGTGCCGCTCCTGGCGGAGCGTCTGACGAAGAGCACGCTTGCGACGCGGCGAGGCGCAGTCGACCTCGACGATTCGGCGCACCAGGTGCGCTAGCCGGAGGCCATCATGATCCGATACCTCGCATTGCTTCTGATCGTCGGGCTGACCGCGTGCAGCGACCCGCGCAGCCATACCCAGGCGGTGTACATGCTGGTGGATACCTCGGGTACTTACGCGCTGGAGGCCGGAAAGGCCCAGGTGATCGTCAACTACCTGCTCGGCACGCTGCAGTCGGGCGATTCGCTTGCGGTCGCGCGCGTCGAGAGCCGCAGCTTCAGCGAGAAGGACATCGTGGCGAAGGCGACCTTCGACCGCCGGCCTTCACAGGCCAACGCGCAGAAGCGGGCGTTCAGCGATGCCACCAAGGGGTTCGTCAGCGGCGTGAAGCAGAGCCGCTACACGGATATCAGCGGCGGGTTGATGCAGGGCGCGGAGTTCCTGAACGAGACCGGCGCCGGCACCAAGACCATCATCATTTTCTCCGACATGCAGGAGGAGCTGGACAAGGTCACGGTGCGCGACATCCCGATGAACCTGAAGAACATCCGCGTGATCGCGGTCAACGTGGTGAAGCTGAAGACCGACAACGTCGACCCGCGGCGCTACTTCGGCCGGCTCGAGGCCTGGCAGAAGCGCGTACAGGCCGCCGGCGCGGTGGAATGGCGCGTGATCAACGATCTCGAGCGCCTGGACGCGATTTTCTCGAAGAGCTGACTAGAAGGAGCGGCCGAGACGGAGGTAGGCAGTGGTCTTGCCGCCTTCGTCATGGCCGTCGGCGATGCCGATGCGCAGCTGGGCGCCAGCCAGGTAGCCGAGGCGCAGTTCGCTCATGAATTCGACGCCGTAACCGCGGTGGTAGTCCGGATCGCCGCCGGGCTGCCACGCCGCCCCGACGTCGACGAAGAGGTTCAGCGCCAGGCGGTTCAACCCTATCGGCGGCACCATGGCATGCCGGTCGACGTCCTTCAATGGGATGCGCCATTCCGCCGTCACCACGCGCGCGCGGTTCCCGATAAGCGTCGGCTCGCCGCTGGTGTAGCCACGCAGCGCGAATTCGCGTTCATTGAGGATCGGCAGCAGGGTGGGCGGGTCAGAGAAGGTGCCGCCGAGCTGGAAAGGTTCGGCATCCGGCTCGCCCCAGGCCTCGTTCCAGCGCAGCGAGAGCACAGTGTGGCCCAAGGGGAAGTGCACGCGTGTATCGGCGCGGTAGACGTCCCCTGAGTAGGCGGCGTGCAAGCCGCGCGAGGTCTCGGCGAACAGGCGCAGCTGCAGTCCTGTGCTCGGGCCCTCCGACATCCAATACTCGCGCCGGGTATCGATTCCCGCTACCAGACCCAGGACACGCTCGTCCTGCGAGGTCGCGGTCGCCTTGGGAGAGACCTGATGGAGCTGCTCGCGCTCGAGCGCGCCGCCCAGGCCCCAGTAGATCCGCCGGTTGAGCGCGAGGTGGCGCCAGGTGGAAACCCATTGCGCTCCTTCCGAAATCTCGTAGGCCGCGATCTTGTCGCTGCTCGTCGTGTCCTTGACGGTCATCGAGCGGTTGACCAGCAGGCCGTGCCGCCCGTCGTAGAGATACGCGAGGTCCCCGATCAACTCGTTCTGAGTGAATTCGTACATCGCCGCCAGGGCGTACTGATGAAGTCCGAGCGCGTCCTGCCCGAACGTGGTTGCACCCAGCGCAACCTTGCCGTCGGCAAGCTCAGCCAGCGGCAGCCAGTTGCGCGGCAGCAGCGACGACCACGGCGCATAGGATCGGTCCGGCAAGGCTACCGCGGCCGTTTCAGCCGGCTCGGGCTGAGCGGGCGCTAGCGCCGAGCGCTGCTCGATCGGCGTCTCCGGAAGCTTCAGCAGGCGCAGAACATCGCCGTAGGCCTCGATCGTGGTCAGCAGCATCTCGCCGCGCTGCGGCGCGCTGATCTCGCGCACGCCATGCGCGGCATCGGTCCAGCGCGAAAGCCGGCCGCCGTCGCGCGCCGACCAGATGTTGAATACTTTGCCGTAGTCGGCCACGAAGAACAGTTCGTCGCGATCGCCAAAGCGCGGCGAGTGCTTTGCTGCCTGGTCGGAAACCAGCACTTGTGCTCGGCCGCCGCTGATGCGGATCAGGGACCAGCGGTCATTGCGCAAGCTCGTCACGACGACCGCTCCGCCCTTTGCCGCGACACCGGTCAGCGACTCACCCGGGGCGGCGCGGTAGAGCACTTCACCCTCCAGCGTAACGACCTGCGACTGACCATTCTCGATCCGGATGGCCACCATCCGGCCATCGTCGAGCGGCACGGCGAGCCGGTAGCGCCCGCAATCGCTCAGGCGTTTCAGGCTGCCGTTGGGAGCGACGAGATTCAGGTCGTAGTAATAGTTGTAGTTGCGGCAGATCTCGGGCTGGGCGAGCACCGCGTTCCCGTTCGGCGAGAGGGTCAGCCGCGCATCCTGCTCCACGCCGCGCAAGTCCTCGGGCTTGCCGCCCGGCGCCTGCTTTACGAGTTGCGCACGCGTATAGCCGTCAAACCGGATGTACCAGCGCGTCCCGTCGGGTGAAAGGGCCGGGCTGCTGAGGGCCCAGTCACGCGCCAGCACTTCGCCCTCGGCGGCGGAGGGCGCCTTGTTGCCGAAGCGCGCGACCAGCCAGCCCTGGTATTCGGCCCAGAGCGCATCCATGTTCTTGCGCGTCACCGTGACCGGGTTGCTGTGCACGCGGAAAGGAATGACGTTGTCGCTGTAGGCCTCGATGAAATCCGTGACCGCCTTCGGTCCGTAGCGCTCCTGGAGAAAGGCGAAGAAATAGCTGCCGTAGAGATAGTCGCGGTTGAGCGGGAAGCCGCGTCCGTCGGCGTTGATCTCGGCGAGCGGCCGGAAGCCGCGCGCCGCTTCGGCGCGCATCATGCCTTCGAACGTGCTGTTGCCGAGACGCCCATAGCTGCGCGCCGGATCGGACTCGGCGTGCACCGCGAGGCCCTCGATGATCCAGCGCGGCTGCAGCGCGTTGGGAAAGACGAACGGTATCCGGCCGAACACGTTGCGCAGCCCCAGGGGCGCGCCGCGCGCCTTGTCCATGTGCACGATATGAAACAGCTCGTGCGTCAGCACGAGCTCCAGCCACTCGCGGTTCTGCAACAGCTCGCCTTCGTCCGGCGGCGCGAGAAACACCATCGAGTAGTTGAACGGGATCGGCGAGGCGAGGCCGTTGGAGAAATCCGCCGAATCCAGCACCACCACGTGGATGCGCGAAGTCGGCTTCCAGCGCAGCAGCGCCGCGTGGCGCGCCAGCGCGCGTTCCGCGATGCCGGCCACGATTCTCGCCTGCTCACGGTTGCGCTCGGCGAAATGCACCTGGAAGCCGGCGGTTTCGATGGTGCGCCAGCGAAGGCGGGGATCGACGAAGGACAGCTCCGACCATTGCGCGGCGGCCGTAGGCAGCCAGGCGAGCAGCGCGAGCGCGAGCAGACGTTTCAAAATGGATGGTTCCTCCAGGCGCGGGCCATTCTAATATCCGTCCTGCGAGGAGAACTGCATGAAATTGCCTAACCCGGCGCGACGGCGCATCGTCGCGGGCAGCGCGGCCGTTCTGGCGCTCGGCTCGATGTGCGCGCGCGCCCAAGCGTTTCCATCCAGGAACATGCGCGTCGTGGTTCCTACCGGGCAAGGCGGCGGCGCCGACCGGCTGGCGCGGGTATTCGATGATTTCTGGGGCCCGCTGCTCAAGACCAACTTCGAGTACGGGTTCTTTTCCGGCGCGGCCGGTCAGGTGGGTTACGAGCTCTATCTGCACAAGCGCGAGCGCGATGGGCACAACCTGCTCTTCGGCAACATGGGCCCGGAGATGATCATGTATGCGCTGCAGAAGCCCAAGTACCGCTTCCCGGAGGACTACCAGTACTTCTGCCGGCTCGACGTGGACGACAGCGTGGTGTACGTGCGCCGCCAGAGCCCGTTCAAGCGTCTCGAGGACCTGGTGGCGGAAGCGAAGAAGCGCGCGGTCAATGTCGGCGTCAGCCGGCTGCCCCATCCGGCCTCGATCGGGATGCTCGCGCTGGGCAACGCCACCAAGGCGCGCTTCAACCTGGTTCCTTATGGCGGCGGCAATCCGACGACGGTCGCGGTGATGAACGGCGAAGTCGACTGCGGCGCACTGCCGGTCGCGGGGGTGGCGGCCCTCGGCGACCAGATGCGCGTGCTCGGCATCTTCAACGACGACGACGCGAAGATGGCGAAGTACACCGGGAAGGCGCCGGGCGTGAACAAGGTGTTTGGCACCAGGATCCCGCCGCTCTATTCGTCGCGCTCCTGGGCGATCCACACCGAGGTGATCGAGAAATTTCCGGAGCGCTTCGCGCTGCTGGAGAAGACCGCGCGCCAGGTGTTCGACAATCCGAAGTACCGGGAGGAGTACGCCAAGACCGGCGCGCCGGTCGAGACCATCCAGTTCGGCGACCGCAAGCTGTGCACCGAGTACGCCAGGGGCATGGTCGCCCTCGCGGACGAATATCGCCCGCTCCTGACCGCGAAGAAGTGAAGAAGCCCCTCGGCGCGGATCTCATCATCCCGGCGCTGGCGCTCGGGTTCGCGGCCTACTTCTTCGTTTCGATCGCCGACCTCGCCTGGGAGGCGAAGGCGAACGGCGTGATCATCGGCGGCATTCTGGTCGCCTTGATCGCCGGCCAGGTGGTGAGAATCGGTATCCAGGTCGCCAAGCGGCAGGCGGACCTGGGCCTCAGCCCCGTGTGGGAGCCGCGTGACGCGCTCGGCAAGCGCGTCGGCATGGTCGCGATCACCATTGCCTTCATCGGCACGCTGAACTGGCTTGGACTGACGCTCGGCGTGCTGCTCGCGCTCTTCGCCGCGCTCTGGATCATGGGCGCGCGCGGCAAGACCCTGGTCATCGTGCCAGTCGCTGTCGCGCTCGCGGTCTACCTGCTGTTCGTGGTCCTCCTGCAGTCCGACATTCCGCACGGCCCGATCGAGAGGCTGCTCTCTTGAGCTGGGAGTTCCTGCTCCACCAGTTCGGCGTGCAGTTCGGCCTGTGGTGGGTGATCCTGCCGGCGATCCTGCTCGGCATCGTGGTCGGCATCCTGCCCGGCTTCAGCCCGCAGAACACGCTCATCATGCTGCTGCCGCTCACGCTGTCGGTGCCGGTGGAGCAGGCGATGGCGTTCATGATCGCGCTGTACTGCGCCAACCACCTGGCCGGCGGCATTCCGGCGATCCTGGTGCGCATCCCGGGCTCGGGCGGCGCCGCCGCCACCACGCTCGACGGCTACCCGATGACGCAGAAGGGACAGGCGCAGCAGGCGCTGGTGCTGTGCTTCACCGCCTCGGTGTTCGGCGGGCTGATCACCACGCTGGCGACCATCGCGCTGCTGCCATGGCTGTCGCAGATCGGTCTCTTCCTGCGCTCGGTGGAGATGGTCGTGGTCATGCTGTTCGGCCTGACGCTGATCGCGGTGATCGCCGGCAAAGACACGCTGAAGGCGCTGATCGCCGGCTTCTTCGGACTGCTCATCGGCGTCATCGGCACCGACCACATCTACAACACGCCGCGCGCCACCTTCGGCTTCCTCGAGCTGTACGACGGCGTGCCGTTGGTGCCGGCGCTGATCGGCCTGTTCGCGATTTCCGAAGCGCTGGTGATGATCGAAGAAAAGATGATCGTCGACAAGGAAGGCCGCGAGCGCGCGCTGAGCGCGCGCTGGGCGGATACCGTGGAAGGCCTGAGAATGTCGCTGCAGAAGTGGTGGCACATCGTCTGGACCGCGTTCGTCGGCCTGTTGATCGGCATCACGCCGGGCGCCGGCGCGAGCATCGCCTCATTCGTCGCCTACCAGCAGTCTCGGCTCTGGTCGAAGACGCCAGAGCTTTACGGCAAGGGCATTCCCGAGGGCGTGATCGCTCCCGAATCGGCCAACAATGGCGTCACCTCGGGCACCCTGGTGCCGACGCTTGCGCTCGGCGTGCCCGGCGGCAGCACCGCGGCGGTGATGATGATCGTGCTGCAGTACCACGGCATGGTGATGGGACCGCGGCTGTTCGCGACCAACCCCGAGGTGGCCTACGGCGTGTTCGTGTCGATGGCCGTTGCCTACATCTTCATGATCTTCACCATCCTGCCGCTGGCGCGCTACATGTCGCGCGTGGTGCTGATCCCCACCACTTATCTGGCCCCCGTCATCATCCTGGTGACGATCGTGGCCGCGTTCGGCGAGCGCCAGTACCTCTTCGACATGGGCCTCGCGCTGGTTTTCGGCGTGATCGGCTACATCGCCCACAAGACCAACTATCACGTCACGGCGATCCTGATCGGCGTCCTGCTCGGGCCGCTGTTCGAGCAGTACCTGGTGCGCGCGTTGCGTATCTCGCAAGGGGACCTGACGGTGCTCTTTTCGTCGACCGTCGGCAACGTGCTGTGGGGCCTGCTGGTGCTGTCGTTAGTGCTACCGCTGTGGCGGAGCTATGCGCAGAGGAAGAATCAGACCGTTGCGTGAGCTGATCCTGGTACCGGCACCAGCGCATCGCCGGCGGCCTCGCTGAACGCCACCCCCTGCGGCAGGATGATCGAAACCGAGCGCACACGCTGGTGGCGCGGGTCGGTTCCCGGCGGCTGCTTGCCGTTCCGCGCCAGCTCTGACGCGGCAAGCAGACGCCGCCGCGCCATGACGATTCCCTGATCGGTGGGCACCAGGTTCTCGCGCGTGCGGTCCTGGATCGGCCCCATGCTTTCCTGCACCGATGCATCCTGCATGGCGAAACCTTCGACGCCGGAAAAGCTGCGGCCTTCTTTTTGTGCCTGCCGGTCCATCCGGTAGTCGTTGTCCTTGTTGGCGAGCGGACGGAACGTTCCGGGAATCATCGGCGTATGGATGCCCTTGCCGCCTTCGAGCGCGCTGCGCTCTTCGCGCGTGAGCGCACGCGCGGCGTGGTGATTGGTACTCCATACCCAGCAGTTCTCGTCATCCATGGGCACCCAGCAGTGGCCGCCAATGGGATGATCGGCGCGGGGGGGAATCAGGGTGAACGAGGGCAGGACCCACTGGGTGATGCGCCAGTAGTATTTTCCGTCGCCGGCATTGCGCCGCGCGCCGATGTAGAGACCGCCCGGCGATTCCACGACCTCGAACTGCGGCCGCAGATCCTTCAGGTTGTACTCGTTGCCCTTGGCGCCCTTGAACAGCGGATCGACGCTCATCGTGTGCCGGTGGAGGAACGAGACGTGGCTCGAATCGATGCCACCTTCCATTGCCTGCAGGTAGTTGCACTCCTGCCAGCGTTTGGAAACGTAGCGGTGGCTGGGGGGAACCATGGCCCACTCGTGCTCGGGAGGCGGCGGCTGCAGCTCCGGCGGGCCCATGTAGGTCCACAGCACGCCGCCGCGCTCGACCAGCGGGTAGGACTTGAGCTTCATGCGCCGGCACAGCGACGGATTGTCGGGCTCGGACGGGATCTCGACGCACTGGCCGGTCACGTCGTACTTCCAGCCGTGGTAGGCGCAGCGCAGGCCGGCTTCCTCGTTGCGCCCGAACCAGAGCGACACGCCGCGGTGCGCGCAGAACTCGTCCATCAGGCCGAGGCGGTTGCTGCTGTCGCGGAAGGCGATCAGCCGTTCCGAGAGCAGCTGGACGCGCACCGGAGCGCAGTCAGCCGCCGGCAGCTCGGTCGCAAGCAAAGCCGGCAGCCAGTAGCGCCGGAACAGCTCGCCCATCGGCGTGCCAGCGCCGGTTTGTGTAAGGAGCTCGTTCTGCTCTGATCTCACGATCGTGTCTCCGGGACGCCAGGGAGTTTACTCCCGGTACTCTTCAGCGAAAGACCGCCGGCGCCGAGCAGAAAGACCCCGGTGGCGAGGAATACGGGAACCGCGCCGAGCGCCGCGCCGAAGCTGCCGAACAGCAGCGGGACGGCAATCTGCGTGACCTTGTTGGCCATGATGCGCATGCCGAGCGCTTCGCCCGAGCGGCCGGCGGGCGCCTGGTTGTAGGTCAGCATGATGGTGAGGGGCTGCGCGGAGCCGAGTGCGAGGCCAAGCATGAATGCGGCGCCCGCCAGCAGCCAGGCGTTTCCCAGGGCCGGAATCGCGAGGTAGGCGAGCGCGGCGACGAAGAGCGAGCCGGTGAGCACGCCGAGCTCGGTGTAGCGCTGGGCGAGCCGGTGCATGAACATGCGCACGATGAAGCCCGCGACCGCGTACGTGGACAGGATCATGCCGATCACCGACGGCGTAAGCCCGATGGTGCGACCGTAGATCGGCAGGTAGAACGAGAACAGTTCGATGCCGGTGAGCGCGACACCGCTCATGATCAGCGTGCGACGCAGCTCCGGAATCGCGAGCAGGTCGAAAGCGCTTTTCGCCTTCGACTCCTCTTCGTGGCGTACGCGCGCCGGAATCAGGCCGCGGTGAGCCATGGCATAGAGCGCGGGGAGGAGCGCGATGGCGGCGAGCAGCCCGAACGCGGCGCGGTAGCTGCCAAGCTCGATCGCGAAGCCGGCCGCGGAGGGGCCGATGAACGCCGCAATCGAAATGCCGAGCGAAAAGGTGGCGAAATTGCGCGTGCGCTCGGCTTCGGGGCTAAGCGCCCCGACCAGGCTGTGCACCGAGACGTGGAAGAACACGTGACCCAGCCCGACCAGCGCCGGGCAGAGCAGCAGCGTAGTCATCCCCGGCAGCGCGAGCGGAAGCGCGAGCCCGCCCGCCATGATCAGCGTGCCAACGACGATCGGCACCCGTACGCCGAAGCGGTCCGCGAACTGGCCAGCCGGCACGGCGAGCAGGAGCGGGAACGCGGCGAACAGCGCGGCGAGCACGCCCACGGTCGCGGCGCCCGCGCCGAGCTCGAGGGCGTACAGCGAAACAGCGACCTTGCTGCCGCGCAGGCTGATCGAGGTCAGCGCCGACAGCACAACCACCAGGTAAACGGCCATCTTTTCCGCGCCAGTATACTGGCAGCTTGAGCGCTGTCGTCCTGCCCCAACCGCCCGCTGCGCGTACCGACTGGCGAGAGCTTTGGCTGATCACCATCGGCCACGGGCTCACGCACTGGTATCCAGCGACGTTCTATCTGCTGCTGCCGCTCATCGGCAACGAGCTCGGCCTGAGCTACAGCCAGATCGGGCTGATCATGACCTGCAACTACATCGCCGCGGCGATCGCCAATGTTCCCGGCGGCATCCTGGTGGACACCGTCGGGCGCAAGGGCCTGCTCATGGCGGTGTCGCTGTTCTGGATCGGCTTTCCCTATCTGCTGATCGGTTTTACCCACAGCTACGCGATGCTGCTCGTGTGCGTGGCGCTCGTCGGCTTCGGCAACAGCCTCTGGCATCCGACGGCGATTCCCACGCTGGGGCGGCGCTATCCGGAGCGCAAGGGCCTGGTGCTGTCGATCCATGGCATGGGCGGCAACGTCGGCGACGCCATCGCACCGATCGTGATCGGTGCCGCGCTGTCCTTCTTCGCGTGGCGCGAAGTGGTGATGCTCAATCTGCTACCAGGCTTGGTGGTGGCGCTGCTGCTGTTCCTCTATCTCGGGACGATGCGCCTGGGCGGCGCCAAAGCCGGCGAAGAAACGCAGTCGTTCGCCGCCTACCTGCACGGCGTGCGCGACTTGCTGCGCAATCGATCGCTCGTGCTGCTTTCAACCGGCTCCGCCTTCCGCACCATGACGCAGAGCACGTTACTCACGTTCCTGCCGGTTTATCTCGCGCACGACATGGGTTATTCGCCATTCTGGGTCGGCACCTGCCTGTTTGCGCTGCAGGCCGCGGGCTTCGCCGCCTCGCCGATGGCGGGCCATCTGTCGGATCGCCTCGGGCGCAAGCAGATTCTCGTCGGCAGCATGCTGTCGAGCGCGGTGGTGCTCGCCGCGATGGCGTTCACCGGCGGCTCCCCGCTTTTCATCGCACTGGTCGCGGTACTCGGCTTTTTCCTCTACGCGACGCGCCCGGTGATCCAGGCGTGGATGCTGGAATCGACGCCGAAGCACATGGGCGGATCGAGCATCGGCATCCTGTTCGGCGCCCAGGCGGTCGGCGCCGCGCTCGGACCGATGCTCGGCGGGATGATCGCCGACCGGCACGGCTTGCTCGCGACCTTCTACTTCCTCGCTGCGACCATCGTCATCGCCAACCTGTTCGTGGTGCCGGTGCGCAAGGAAGCCGCGGCTTAGGCTCTGCGCAAGGCCCAGCAGTTGAAAGCGGTGTAGGCGACGAAGGCGAGCAGCCAGAACAGTCCCACCTTTTCGAGCGTCAGCGCGTCACCGGCGGCGAATGCCAGCGCCGCGAACAACGGCAGCGAGAACAGCTCACCGAGAGCAATCGCTCGGGTGCGCAGCGCCGCATACAGGGCAAACAGCGCGATCCAAGAGCCGATGCGCACCAAGCTGCCGGCAAAGAGGAGCGCGACCGCGACCGGGGGTGCCTGGAAGCTCGGGTCGTACAGCGCGGCGAGCAGCGGACGATGCAGCGCGAAGAGCAGAGCGAAAAGCACCGCCGACGGTAAGAGCACCATGAGCGTTGCTTCGCGCACTACGCGACCCATTCCGGGAGTCGGGTGTGCAGCCGCGAGGCGCGGCAGGTAGAGCACGCTCAGCACGCCCGCGGCCAACCCGCACACCCAGTCGGAGATGCGCCAAAGTGCTTGCAGCACCCCGCTGTCGTGCCAGGAAAGCGCCTCACCGACGACGCCGCGCGCAATCAGCATCGATGCGGGGCTCAGAATCCCCACGACGATCCCCGGCCAGAGGTAGCGTTGCAGCGCGTGATCTTCAGCGCGCGCGGGTGCTGCGGCGCGATGCGGAACCAGTAGAAGCACGAGTGCCGGCACGGCCTGCGACATCACGAGCATTTCCATGAGAACGCCGTTCGGGGCGAGCGCTGCGGCGCTCAGAGAGAGCAATGCCAGCAGGGCCGCGAGTGCCAGCATGCGGTCGCGGCGCTGCTGGCCGAGCCAGAAGCTGTTGACGAGCCCGTGAATCATGGCTCCGCATCCCGCAGCTGCCGCCAGGGCGAAGACATGAGCCGAGGGCGCGCTGCCCCCGAATGCGTCGGGAAACAGGGCTCCCATCACGCCGGCGGCGAGCGCCAGCGGGAGGGAGACGCAGAATCCGAGAAGGAGGGCGCGTCGCAGGAAGAGCTGCTGGCGCTCGTGACGCGCGGTTTGCGCGACCAGCACCGACAGACCAGCGCCTACGCCGGCGAGCGCAACGCCGGCGATCATTTCGATCACCGAGGATAGCTGCGCCCATAGTGCGACCAGCTCGGCGCCGCCGCGCAACGCGAGGATCTTGTCGACAACGGAACGCCCCGCCAGGCCGATGGCCGTGATCGCGAGCGTCAGCAGAATCTTCGTGCGGTCGATTTTGTAAGTTCTTCCGGCACCCGAGGGGCTCGGGTTTGTCTTTTCGTCGGGGTCGAGCGACAGGGAATTCCGCACCGCGTCATCGGACAATAAATCACACTCGTCTCATTGATCCGCGTAATAAATCACGCTATTCTGCGCCGGCAGGCCTGAGTACCAGGTCCAAGACCAGAAAAGCGGCTAAGCCGCTGAATTAGGAAAAAAGATGCAACGAGGTAAGGGGGGCCGGGGGCTTGCCGCGCGCCGACTTTGTTCGGCCACAGCCGCTCGCGTTCATCGGGTCGACTCCACCTCGAAGTGTCCGAGAAATGTGGCTTTGCGCGGCCGCACCTGTCGTGCGCGCGTGACGGTCGCACAAAAAAGAAATCGGGGAGTCAGGGAAATGAGCATTCGCCTTCTCAGGGAGGGCGATGCGCGGGTGCGCATTGCCAGGCCGATCGTCGTCGCGGTGCTGTCATTTTCCTGCGGGGTCGCCATTGCCCAACAGCCACCCGACTCAGGACAGCTTCTTCAGCAGCAGCGCGAGCCGCTGCGCCTGCCAGCGCCCGCGGACGACGTACGCCCGCGTCCGCCCGAGCCGAAGCCCGCGCTGCCGGTCTCGCCGACGCTCAAGGTGCGCGTCACGCAGTTCACCTTCTCGGGAAATACCCTGTACAGCGACGAGGAGCTCGCGCAGGTGGTGCAGGAGTTCGTCGGCAAGGAGCTCGATTTCGAAGGATTGAACGACGCGGCGACCAAGATCCGCGCTTATCACCGCTCGCGCGGCTACTTTCTCGCGCAGGCCTATCTGCCCCAGCAGGCGATCCGCAACGGTTCGGTGGAAATCGCCGTGATCGAAGGACGCGTCGGCCACGTGGAGCTGCAACGCCGGCCCGCTACGCGGCTTTCCGAGTGGCTGCTCGCCGGGATCCTGAACGCGCATCTCCAGACCGGCGACATCATTACCGAGACCGGCCTCGAGAAGCCGCTGCTGCTGATCAACGACTTGCCGACCGCGTCGGTCACCTCCGAAATCCGGCCCAGCGAGATCGTGGGTGCGGCCGACCTGCGCGTGAACGTCGACCAGGGTGTCGGGTTGCTCAATGGCTTCGTCGATTTCGACAACCAGGGCAGCCGCTTTACCGGCGAGTATCGATTGGGCTTCAGCCTGAACGTCAACAACCCGGCGACGATCGGCGATCAGATCACGCTGCGCGCGTTCACCAGCAACGACAAGATGAATTTCGGCCGCATCGCGTACCTGGTCCCGGTCGGATTCTGGGGCACGCGCATCGGCGTCAGCCTCACCAAGTTCGACTATGAGCTGGGCGAAGACTTCTCCGATCTGAATGCCGACGGCGACGGCATGGTCAAGAGCATCTACGGCTTCCACCCGATCTATCGCACGCGCAACACCAACCTCATCGGCCAGTTCGCGTACGAGGACAAGCGCCTGCACGACCACGTGGAGACCCTGGGGACGACCGAAGATCGCGCGATCTACTCCTACAAGGCCGGCTTCGTAGGCGATTTCCGCGACGGCGTGCTGGGCGGCGGTCTGAACGCATTCTCGGCCACGTATACCCAGGGTGAGCTCAATCTCGGACCGGCGTCGCTCCTGCAGCAGGATCAAAGCGCGACTGGCCTGCACACGAACGGCAGCTTCCAGAAATGGAATTACGACTTCAAGCGCCTCAACCGCGTCACCGACAACATCAGCTTCCTGCTCGCGCTCACCGGCCAGCAGGCGTCGAAAAACCTGGCCTCGGCAGAAAAGATCTCCGTCGGCGGACCGAACGGCGTGCGTGCCTACCCTGTCGGCGAGGCGACCGGCGACAGCGGCAACCAGATCACGGGCGAGGCGCGCTACATCATTCCGGGCTTCAAGCTGCTCGAGGCCGATGTCACCGTCAGCGCGTTCTACGACTGGGGGCAGGTCTCTATCAACGAAAAGCCGCGCGCTACTGATGTGCCGAACAAGCGCTCGATCTCGGGCGCGGGCTTCGGCGCGTCGCTCGGCAAGGAAGGCGACTTCGTCTTCCGCGGCAGCGCATCGTGGATCACCGACGGCGAGCAGCCGCAAGCAGATACCGCGCACCGGGTCCCGCGCGTCTGGGTGCAGGCGGTGAAATGGTTCTGAAAAACGCGACTTATTTCCGCTCATTGCGGTTTCTTGCAATGAGCGAGATTCGACTAACTAGACTGGGTGATGCGCTGCATCGCCGGTGAAGTTGTAGGGGGAGAGCACCATGGGGACGACTAAGCGTAAGAACACCGTAACCGACGCAGCGCGCACGCGCGCGGTTACTCCTCGCAAGGGCGCGAGCCGAAAACCGGCCAGCACCCATCCGCGCGCGATTGCATTCGCCGTCGCTACCGCTTTTCTCCCCTGGTATCTGCCGCAGACCGCCTACGGCCAGACGCCGGCGCCGAACCAGATGCCGAACGTGGTCCTCGTCAAGGGCCAGGCCTACATCCCCGGCGCGGACGGCACTTACCAGAGAATCGATCAAGCGTCGTTGCGCGCGATCTACGAAGGCTCGCTGA
>Ga0307497_10000010_pt1 | contig 34909 bp, 19 predicted proteins | sample 10_S_MG_FD_201366 | JGI IMG/M metagenome (GOLD analysis project Ga0307497, IMG submission 201366) | Soil microbial communities from Populus trichocarpa stands in riparian zone in the Pacific Northwest, United States - 10_S | ecosystem: Environmental > Terrestrial > Soil > Riparian zone > Trees...
GCCCGGGTTGCCGGTCAAATCGCCCGACTCCTTCTTCATCGGCGGCGAATGGGTCAAGCCGTCGACCAAGGGCAAGCTCGACGTGATCTCTCCGGTCACCGAGCAAGTGGTCATGAGATTCGCCGAGGCTGCGCCCGCCGACGTCGACAAAGCCGTCGCCGCAGCGCGCAAAGCGTTCGACTCGGGGCCGTGGCCGCGGATGTCGGCGCAGGAGCGCGGCAAAGCGCTGCTCAAGGTCGCCGAGCAATTGAAGGCGCGGCTGCCGGAGCTCGCGACCACGTGGACCACGCAGGTCGGTGCGCCGATCAGCCTGACTCGCTATCTATCGGGCCAGCCGCCGCAGCTCTTCGAGTATTACGGCACGCTGATCCAGTCGTACGAGCTCGTGAACGAGCGCCGCGGTGGGCACGGCGAGCTCGTGCGCGTCGTGAAGGAGCCGGTCGGCGTCTGCGCGGCGATCACGCCGTGGAACGCGCCGCTCGTGCTGCTCTGCTACAAGGTCGCGGCCGGGCTCGCGGCCGGCTGCACGATCGTCGCGAAGCCCGCGCCCGAGACGCCGGCCGACGCGTACATCCTCGCGGAATGCATCGAGGCCGCGGGGCTCCCGCCCGGCGTGTTCAACCTGGTGCCGGCGGGGCGCGAGACCGGCGAGTATCTGATTCGTCATCCTGGGATCGACAAGATCAGCTTCACGGGCAGCTCCGCGGCCGGCCGGCACATCGCGGCCGTCGCGGCCGAGCGGCTCGCGCGCACGAGCTTCGAGCTCGGCGGCAAATCGGCCGCGATCATCTTGGAAGACGCCGACGTCGCGAAGGTGCTGCCGAGCCTCGTGCCGTTCTCGATGCCGATCACGGGGCAGGTGTGCTTCTCGCTCACGCGCGTGCTCGTGCCCGAGTCGCGCAAGCAGGAACTACAGGACGCGTACATCGGCGCGATCAAGGGCGTGAAGGTCGGCGACCCGATGGACCCCGCGACGCAGATGGGCCCGCTCGCGATGCAGCGGCAGCTCACGCGCGTGCAGGGCTACATCGCGAAGGGTAAGGAGGAGGGCGCGAGGCTCGCGCTCGGCGGCGGCCGGCCGAAGGGCTTCGACCGCGGCTGGTTCGTCGAGCCGACGGTGTTCACGGACGTGCAGCAGTCGATGACGATCGCGAAGGAAGAGATCTTCGGGCCCGTCGTCTCGTTCATCACTTATAAGAATGTCGAGGACGCGCTCCAGAAAGCCAACGACACGATCTATGGGCTGCACGGCGCGGTCTACACGAAGGACGCCGAGCGCGGCTACGAGATCGCGCGGCGCGTGCGTTCGGGCAGCGTGACCGTGAACGGCCTGATCGTCGATCCGACGATGCCGTTCGGCGGGTTCAAGCAATCGGGCACTGGCCGCGAGGGCGGGATCGAGGGGCTCGATCCGTACTTCGAGCTCAAGACCGTCTACTTCGCCTGAGTACCGCGCGCGCTCGACACGTGGCGGAGCCGCTGATCCTGCACGTCGACGGGTTCTACTTGAGCCCGTACGTATTCTCTGCGTACGTGTGCCTCAAGGAGAAGGGGCTGCCGTTCGAGGTTCGCGAGGTGAACTTGCACGAACGGGCCCAGAAAACGCCGGCGTTCGCGTCGCTGTCGACGACGTCGCGCGTGCCGGTGCTCGAGCATGGCGCGTTCCACGTCTCGGAGTCGAGCGCGATCGTCGAGTACCTCGAGGACACGTTCCGACCGCCGCAGCACGTCGCGACCTTGCCCGCGGCGCCGCGCGATCGGGCGCGTGCGCGCCAAATCATGGCGTGGGTCCGCAGCGACTTGATGCCGGTGCGTGAAGAACGCGGCACGAACACGTTCCTGCACGCGCAGCCGTACCAGCCGCTGTCCCCCGCCGGGCGAGCCGCCGCCGACAAACTCGTCTCGGCCGCGTCGGACTTCGTCCCGGACGGGCGCACGACGATCTTCGACGCGTTCAGCATCGCGGATGCGGACCTCGCGATGATGCTGATGCGCCTGATCGGCACCGGCGAGAGCGTGCCGCCGAAGCTCGCCGCGTTCGCCGCGGTGCAGTGGCAACGGCCGAGCGTGCGCTCTTGGGTCGAGCGCAAGCGCGCAGCGTACGTTCCGTACTGAGGCTCCGATTTGACAGTTGAGGACGGCCGACGCCCGAGTGCGCTCGGCATGGGTCTTGCCCCGCCGTCGGTTACTTGCGGCGGCTAAGGGCCGGGGTATAAAGAAGTTACGGGAGGATGAAGGACTTCGCGCGGTAAAGAACAAGGAAGGGGGGGTGAACCCATGACGCGCGTACGTGTTCTGCTAGCCGACGACCATCAGCTCGTGCGCAGCGGACTGCGAGCTTTGTTGGAGTCGTTGGCGGACGTCGAGGTTGTCGGGGATACCGGGGACGGACGCGAGGCGGTCGAGCTCACGGCTATCCGGCGGCCGAATATCGTGCTCATGGACATCGCGATGCCCGGCCTGAACGGCCTCGAGGCAACCGCCCGGCTGCGAGAGTCGTCGCCGCAGACTCGGATCATCATCCTGTCCATGCACGCGAGCGCGAACTACGTCGCCGAGGCCTTGCAGGCCGGCGCGAGCGGCTATCTGCTCAAGAACTGCACGCCGGGCGAGCTCTCGCTCGCGATCGCGGCCGTCGCACGAGGTGAGGTTTGGCTCTCGCCCAGCGTCTCTCGTCCCGTCGTTCAGAAATACCGGGACGCCGGCGCGCAGCTCGGCAAGCTCCGCGCGGTTCTCACGCCGCGGCAGCGCGAGACGCTGCAGCTGATCGCCGAGGGCAAGACCACGAAACAGATCGCGGGCATCCTCGGCGTGAGCGTCAAAACGATCGAGACGCATCGGTCGCTGCTCATGGACAGGCTCGAGATCTACGACGTCGCCGGGCTCGTGCGCTACGCGATACGCCACGGCTTCGTGCAAACCGACTAGTCACACCGACGAACCGACCCGAGCAACGGCGTGCTCGTGCTCGGCGAGCGCACGCAGCACGCGCTGCGGATTCCCCCGCAAACCGCGACCGCCAAATCCTCTAAGGTATTTCGCATGGCTATCTAAGGGTCTGCCCCGATCGCTGCGGACGCTCCTTGCTCGATACTCGAACTCAATCGGGAAGGGGGAACATTCCATGACCTTGGCCGGCAGCGAACCGGTGCTGCGAACGGAGAAGCCGCTGCACGTGCTGCTCGTTCGAGATTCGTCAGAAGAACAGGGGCGCGCGATCGAGCGGTTGCTGCGTTTTCATCCGAACGTCGAGCTCACGATCGTCGACGACGACGCCGAAGGGGAGAGAACCGCCGGCTCGAGGAGCTGGGATCTCGTGTTCGTTGCGGCGGATCGCGACGCTACTGTGCTGCGCGCGCTGCGCGACCGCGTTCACCACAGCGCACTGATCGCGTACGGGGCCGTGCCCGAGCAAGCGGCTCGACCGATCGCGGCGCCGCATCCCGGCCCGCGCGACAAGAAGATCGCGCGGCTCGTGCTGCGCATGGCTCGCGACGTCACCGAGCGCAAGCGAGTGGAACAGCGGCTCGAATACGTCTCGCGCCACGACGCGCTCACGGGGCTCGCGAACCGCGACCTGCTCGCGGCCGAGCTCGACTACGCGATCGCCGACGCGCGCCGTCGCGGCCGCTCGGTGGCGGTCGCCCTGCTCGACATCGATCGGTTCGAGAGCGTCAACGGTCCGCTCGGACGCGAGGCCGGCGACGCGCTGCTGCGCACGGTGGCGGCTCGGCTCAAGGTGATCGTCGGCAAAGCGGACTCCGTCGCGCGCATCGGCGGCGACGCGTTCGCGCTCGTGCTCGCGGACCTCGCGGATCCGCTCGACGCGACGCGGGTCGCCGAGAAGATCGTCGCGGCGTTCGCGACGCCGTTTTACTGGGACGGCGGCACGATCCGCCTGACCGCGAGCCTCGGGCTTGCACTCCATCCGGCCGACGGCACGAGCGTCGAAGGGCTGTTGCGGAATGCGGGCGCGGCGATGCACCGCGCGCGCGAACGCGGCAACTGCTACCAGTTCTACGAACGCGAGATGACCGAGCGAGCGCGCGCGCGACTCGATCTCGAGCGCGACCTGCACCTCGCGCTCGAGCGCGGCGAGTTCACGCTGCACTTCCAGCCGTATTTCGAGTCGAAAACGCGGCGCGTAGCCGGCGCCGAGGCCCTGCTCCGCTGGCGCCATCCCGAGAAAGGGCTCGTGCCGCCGGCCAACTTCGTTCCTTTGGCTGAGGAGATCGGCCTGATCGTTCCTCTCGGCGCGTGGGTGCTCGAGGCGGCGTGCGCGGAAGCGCACCTGTGGACGAAGATGGGTCTCGCGTTGCCGGTGGCCGTGAATCTCTCCGCGCGCCAATTCCGCGAGGAGGGGCTCGTGGAGACGATCGCGGCGGCGCTCGCCCGCAACCGGCTGGATCCGCGACTGCTCACCGTCGAGATCACGGAAAGCGCGCTGCTCGAGAACACCGACGACGTCGTCGAGACGCTGCTCGCGATCAAGCAGCTCGGCGTGGCGATCGCGATCGACGACTTCGGGACGTTCTATTCGAGCTTGGGCTACGTCAAGCGTTTCGGCGCCGACTACCTGAAGATCGACCGCTCGTTCGTCCAGGGGATCGCGAGCAACGAAAACGACGTCGCGATCGCGCGGGCAATCATCGGCATGGCGTGCGCGCTCGACATGCGAGTCGTCGCGGAAGGAGTGGAGACGCACGAGCAGACGCGCAGGCTGCAGGGGCTCGGCTGCGACTTCGTGCAAGGCTTCGCGTTCGCGAAGCCGCTGTGCGCGGCCGAGCTGCTCGAATTGCTGCGCTCGACTCCCGTCGTGCCCGCGGAGCGCGTGCTCGTCGAGCGGCGTCGCGGGCCCCTCGCGGCGGCGGTCGCGCGCGGCGCGTTGGCCATGCTCCCGCGCCGGAGCTTGCCCGAGCGAGGCTCCTGAGGCCCGGTTCTAGGCGAGCGCGTCGAGCAGCGTGCCGAGCACGTCGTCGGCGCGCTTCATGACGGCGGCCGACGCCTCGATCGCGCGCTCCGCGACGAGCGCGTCGACGAGCGGGTCCGCGAGCTCGGTCGGCTCGTCGCGCCGCACGGGCGCGGTCGCGACTCTCTGCGCGGCCGCGTCGAGCCGCCTGAGGCCCGACTCGATGCCGCCGAGCGCGGTTTGGAAGACGCCTGCGATCTTGTCCATGGCCGCCGAGACGGCAGCTCGGCCGGAAACTTGAGCTTTCAAATTACATAACGTGTCCGGCTCGAAGCCGAAGAAAGCCGCGCCCGCGACCGCCCGAGGAGTGCGGTCGAATCGCAGCATTCCCGCATTACGAAATTTTCATTGAACAGCCAATCCAAACCTGTTAGAAGAATCGCGCAGGCCTTGCTCGGGCAAGAACAAGAAGAACACCGAGTGCGCAGCCGATGGTGGTTCCAAGACCGAACTCCTCTGTGTCGCGACCGTTGCGTCCGCGCGCGTTGCGACTAGTCGTCGTTCGTTCTGCCGAAGACGGAATCCACTCAGCGGTGCGCGCGCTCGACCCAAGGGGAACGAAATGGCGATTAGGGACGTGCGCGACGTGATCGGGGGCCTCTCGCTTCGCAAGACCACTCTCCCCGCACGGTGGCGAAAGTCGAGCCTCGCTATCCTCGGCTGTCTGCTGATCCAGACCACCGCAAACGCGATACCGATCGGCGACTTGAGCTGGAACGAATACACGCAGGACGATTGCGACCTGTTCGGCCAGTGCGGCGCGTTCTTTTCCGTCGGGAACTTCTCAACGGACCCGGACATGTCGCTGGGCGCGCTCGGCGACTCCTTCTTCAATGTGTCGGTGGATTTGTCGACACTCGGGGGGCCTCTGAGCCTGTTGCTCGGCGACATCGCTCCCGGTGATTCAAGACAGTCCTCGGACCCCTTGGCCGACGTGACGATTCTCTCCGCCGCCTTGACGCTGACCTTCGGAAACCCGGTGCTCCCCGGCTCCATCGAGCTGCTCGACGAGGCCGGCAACATCGTGGCCGCGCTGAGCGCACCGGGGTCCGTGCTGATCGACTTCACGGCCGCGCCAGTCGCGTCGGTTCCCGAGCCTTCGACACTGCTTTTGCTCCTCGGCGGTGCATTGGTGCTGATGTACGAACGAAGGCGCCGACAAAACGGTCGGCTCGCCGTGATACACCCTGACCGAGTGCACGCCGCGTAACGGCCTCGCGCAGTGAAACACCTCCTCGGGTTGTTACGCTGCACGTCAGAGTCTCTGCTCCCGACTCGTTCCTTCGCCTACTTCCTCGCCGCGTCGAGCCTCGCCATCGGCGTCGAAGATGCCTGGGGCGGAACGCTGTCCACGGCGAGCCCGATGGGCGCGTCATCGGGCGTCGCGGTCTCCATCACCGGCACCGGGCTCAACGCCACGGCCTCGAGCAACGCGGTCACGTTCACGCCGGAATCCGGATCGCCCGCTACCGCCGTTGCGACGGCGGTGACCACGCTGAGCGCGGCTACGGGTTTGCGGCGAATCACCGTCGTCGTTCCCGCAGGGCTGTCGCTCGGGACGGCGGCGCTCACGGTCCGCAACACGGCGACCGGAGAGCTGAGCTCCGGCAAATCGCTCGACGTCATCGCGCTCTCTCTGCCCGACGTGACGTCCGCCGCGCTTGGTGCGAGCAACGTGAACGTCCGGATCGTCGGTTCCGCCAAGAGCGCGTTCGTGACCGGAGTCACGCGCGCGAGCTTCGGCGCCGGCATCACGGTCAACTCGACGACGGTGGGGTCGGCCAACAGCTTGGTCGCAAACATCTCCGTTTCGCCGACTGCCGCGCTCGGGACGCGCGGCGCGGGAGTCGTCAACAACACGCAGACCGCGGTACTGCCGGACGCGTTCACAGTGGTTCAGGCCGCGACAAACCATCCGCCGGTTTGGTCTCCGGTGGGGAACCCCACGCTGAACGTCGGTGCCGCGCTCGACCTTCAGCTCGTCGCGACCGATCCGGACGGGGATCCGCTGACGCTGACGGCGTCGCCGCTGCCGGCGTTCGCGACGTTTTTCGATCTGGGCAACGGCACCGGGACTCTGTCTTTGCATCCGACCCTGCCCGGCACCTATGGCGTGACAGTGACGGCCACGGACTCGAAGGGTGCGAGCACGAGCTTGGTGCTTTCGGTGACCGTGACCGCCGTCAACCAGCCGCCCACGGCGAACGCTCAACAGGTCACGCTGGCCGAGGACACTTCGCTGCAACTCACGCTGACGGGCAGCGACCCCGAGGGCGCCGCGGTCTCGTTCTCGGTCGCGGCTTCGCCCGCGCACGGGTCGCTGTCGGGGACTGGCGCGACGCGGCTGTACACACCCGCGCCCGACTATTACGGGCCGGACTCGTTCAAGTTCGTCGCCAACGACGGCGTGTCGAGCTCGCTACCGGCCACCGTGGCCATCACGGTAACGGAGGTCAACGATGCGCCCGTCCTCGGCGCCGACTTCGCGAAGCTGAAGGTCGCCGGCGCGCTCCCCGGCATCCCGCCGTTGCCCGTGTGCGGCATGCCGTGCGGCATCATCTACGGCGATCCGCACCTGCTGACTTACGACTCTGCCTTCTACGACGCGCAGGCGGTCGGCGAGGTCATCGCGACGAAGTCGCTGACGGACGACTTCGAAGTGCAGGCCCGCTTCGCGGCTCCGCCGCATCAACGCGTCGTCTCGATCGACGTCGCGGTCGCGATGCGCGTTGCGGGACACCGCGTGGCGTTTTACCGCAACACGCAGGCGACGGGCTTCGATACTCGGATCGACGGAGCGTTCGTGTCGCTCTCGGCCTCGCCCCAGCAGTTGCCCGGCGGCGGAACGGTCGGCACGTATGGCACGAACGACGCGGCCGCCGTCACGTGGCCCGACGGCACCGTGGTCATCGTGCGCGCGGTCGGCGTGTTTCCGCAGTACTACCGGTTCCTGGTCGAGATCGATCCCGTGCCGTCGCGCCTCGGTCACCTGATCGGCATGCTCGGTGATGCGAACGGCACCAAGACCGACGATCTCGTCACGCGCCAGGGTCAACCGATCGCATTCCCCGACCCGCCGTTCGCGACGTTCTACGGCACCTACGTGAACAGCTGGCGTATCAGCATGGCCGAGTCCTTGTTCGACTACGACGGCACCGACACCACCGCCACGTTCACGGACCTGACGTTCCCGGATGCGCCGGCGACGCCGCAGACGTTGCCCACGCCGGTACGAAACACGGCGACCGGCGTGTGCGGCCAGTTCGGACTCACGGACGCCGCGGTCAACGACGCTTGCGTCGTCGACGTCGGCTTCACCACCGATGCGGATTTCGCGACCGAAGGGGCTGCCGCTCAAGCCGCGGGCTTCGGTCTGCCGAACAACGCGGGCTCCACCACGATCGGCACGCAGACGACCGTGGCCGTCGGCACGCCGGGCACCACGCCCGTGCGCACATTCCCCGGAACGGCGGGGCAACAGCTGACGCTGGACGTGACCAACAACACGATCGGCGCCGCGAATCTCACGGTCCGCGACCCGAGCGGCAACGTGGTCGCGACGCTGCCCGTTTCGTCGGCGAACGCGTTCCACGACCCGTTCACGCTGCCGTCCACCGGCACTTACACGATCACGACCACGCCTGATGGCCAAGACACCGGCAGCTTGATGTTCGACCTCGCAGACGTCGCTGATTCCGGCTCGGCGACGCCAGGGACGCCGACGACGGTAACGATCGACACGATCGGCCAGGCCGCCGTGCGCAGCTTCGTGGGCCTCGCGGGCCAGAAGTACACGTTGACGGTGACCAGCAACGACATCGGGTCGGCGGCCGTGACGGTGCGCGATCCGACCGGCGGCGTGGTCGCGACCCAGCTCGTGTCGCAGCCGACGGCATTCTTCGACGCGTTCACGCTGCCCCTGACGGGCACGTACTCGATCACGGTCGAGCCACAGGGTCAGTCCACCGGCCAGTTGACCTACACGCTGAACCTGGTGCCCGACGACGTCGGTACGACCGACGTCTCGCTGCCGACGACCGTCAATCTCCCGACGATCGGACAGGTGGGTACGCGCACGTTCCCCGGCACGGCCGGGGAAAAACTGGTGCTGATCGTCGTGAGCAACACCATCCAGGGCCAGGGCGCGGACCAGGGCGCGGACCTCACGATCCTAGATCCGAGCGGCGGCGTGGTCGCGACCGTGTTCGTGGCGTCGGCGACGGCCTTCCTCGACAGCTTCACCCTGCCGGTGACGGGAACCTACACGGTCAGGATCGATCCGCGCGGCCAGAGCGTCGGTCAGGTGCAGTTCGTGTTGATTCCGGTGCCGGACGACACGGGCACGACCGGGTTCACGTTGCCGACGACGGTAACGATCACGACACCCGGTGAGGCGGCGGTGCGCAGTTTCACGGCAACGGCGGGACAGCAGGCGACATTGTCCGTGTTGGCGAACGACATCGCCGGCGTGGATCTGACCATCCGCGATCCGAGCAGCGCCGTCGTGACCACGCTGTCGACGATCGCCGAGACGGCGTTCGGCAACGCGTTCACGTTCCCGGCCACCGGGACGTATACGATCACGATCGATCCCGTAGGTCAGCTCACGGGCACGCTGATCTTCGCGCTGTTGCCGATCGCGAACAACGTGGGTCTCACGACGATCGGTACGCCGACCCCGGTGGTGATCGCGACCGGCGGCGCCGTCTATGGCTTCGACGCGACCGCGGGCCAGAGCGTCACGCTGTCCGTGACCCAAAACACGATCCCCGGCATCACTCTGATGGTGCTGGATCCGACGGCCACGACGGTCGCGACGTTGGTCGCGTCTGGCGCCACGGCGGCGAGCAGCGCGTTCACGCTGAGCACGACCGGGACCTATGTGATCACGATCGTTCCGCCGGTTCCGCCCGGTCCGCAAACGGGCACTCTGACGTTCACGCTCAACCCGAACTAGCCAAGATGAAACACAGAGTCGCGTGGTCGGTGCTGATGGGGTCCATCGTGATCGTGGCCTCGTTCGGCTTTGGCGCGACGGCCGGCGCGGCCGGCGGCTCGGCCGGCCCGCCGTCGTTGACGCTCACAACACAGCAGCTGTTGGCGAACGATCGCCCCGGTCCCTCGAACGAATTGAACCAGACGCTGACGATCACCACGATCCGCACCACGTCCGATACCCACGGCACGGCAACGTTCGCGAGCGGCGTGGTCACCTACACGCCCGATCCCGGCTTCTTCGGCAACGCGGTGCTGTTCTACACGGCCTGCGACGACGGCACGACGAACGGCCATCCCGATCCGCTGTGCCGCGAGACGACGATCACGATCAACGTCGTCGCGAACCGTCCCCCGGTCGCACATGCGCAGTCGCTGGTGACGCTCGAAGACTCGCCGCTGACCGTCACGCTGACGGCCACTGACCCGGAAAGCGACCCGATCAACTACCTCATCGTCACGCCGCCGAGCCACGGCGCGCTGACCGGCACGCCGCCGACCGTGACCTACGTGCCGGCGCCGAATTACCACGGCGGCGACAGCTTCATGTTCGCGGCGAACGACGGTCAGGACCAATCGTTCGCGACGGCCATCCTGCTCACGGTAATCGAGGCGAACGACCCGCCCGTTCCGCAGCCCGATCACACGACCGTCGCGGCGGGCAAGCAGGTGACGGTGCCGACGTCGTTCCTGCTGGCCAACGACGTGCCGGGGCCGTTCGACGAATCCGCCCAAACGCTCACGGTGACGGCGGCGACTGCGGGCCCCGACACGCACGGCGCCGTGAGCCTGACGAGCGCCGGCGTGGTGTACACGCCCGATCCGGGGTTCACTGGTACGGCGGTGATCGCGTACACGGTCTGCGACAACGGGACGACGGCCGGCGCCGCGGATCCGCGCTGCGCGGATTCCACGCTCAGCATTGCGGCGGACAGCCCGCCCGTCGCGAAGGACCAGGCGGCGCAGACGATCCGCAGCGCGCCGGTCGCGCTCACGTTGACCGCGACCGATCCCGAGAACGACGCGCTGACGTTCGCGATCGCGACCCCGCCGGCACACGGCACGCTGAGCGGCACGCCGCCGTCGGTCACCTACACGGCCAATGCGTCGTTCGTCGGCACCGACACCTTCACGTTCACCGCCGCGGACCCGTACAGCACGTCGAACACGGCAACGGTGACGATCGTCGTCAACGACCTGACGCCGGTGCTGCTCGGCAGCGACGCGCTCTCCGTCGGCGCGGGCAGCGGCGCTCTCATCGACGTGCTAGCCAACGACACGCCCGGCGTCGGGACGATGAGCGCGGCGACGCTGTCGATTGCGTTGGCGCCGAACAAAGGCGTGGCGACGGTCGAGTCGGGCCAGATCCGCTACACGGCGAACGTGGGCAGCACGGGCAGCGATTCGTTCGTCTATCGCGCATGCGACACCGCGGGCTCGTGCGGTACGGCGCTCGTCACTGTCACGATCACGACCGCCGCGAATCATCCGCCGACCGCCGCCGCCGACAGCTACCAGATCGCCGCGGGCAGCGCGCTGAACGTGACGGCACCGGGCGTGCTGGCGAACGACAGCGATCCCGACACGGGCGATACGATCCAAGCGCGGCTCGGCAGCGTCGGCGTCTCCGCCGGCAACCTGTTGCTGCGCTCGGACGGCTCGTTCACCTACACGCCGGCCGCGAGCTTCGCCGGCACCGACGCGTTCACGTACTTCGTAGTCGACCGCGCGGGGCTCGCGTCGGCGCAGGTGCCGGTGACGATCAGCGTGATTCCGGCCGGCCCGATCGCCGTCGACGACGTTTACCAGACGAAGGCGAACAACCCGCTGACCGTGCCGCCGGCGGGCGTCTTGGCGAACGACAGCGACCCGCACGCGACCGGGTTGATCGTCGCGAGGCTCGACCGTGCGCCGTTCCGCGGCACCGTCGACCTGAATTCGAACGGCTCGTTCGTCTACACGCCGGACAAGAACTTCGTCGGCGCCGACTCGTTCCGCTATTTCGCCGTCGACCTCAAAGGCGTGAGCTCCGCGTCCGCGTTCGTGACGATCAACGTTACGAGCTCCACGGGCCCGCTGCCGACGGTCACGTGCACGGTGCCGACGGACGGGAGCCGCGTCGCGGCGCCCGTGAGCGTCACGGCGAGCGCGGCGCCGCCGAGCGGCGAAACGATCAGCACGTGGACCGTGTCGGTGCGTAACCTCGATCGCGGCATGCCGGTCGTGCTCGCGTCCGGCACTGGAACGCCGCCCGCGACGCTCGCAACCTTCGACCCGACGCTCGTGATCAACGGCATGTACCAGATTCTGACCACGGCCGTGTCGTCGGGCGGCGGCGCGGCGACGTGCATCACGAACGTGTTCGTCGCGGGCGACATGAAGCTCGGCGACTACAAGACGACGTATCTCGACATGCAGACCTCGATCGCCGGGTTCCCGGTGCAAGTGCTGCGCACCTACGACACGAAGGACTCGCGCGTCGGCGATTTCGGCGTCGGCTGGCGGCTCGAGCTCTCGGGTCCGCGCGTGACGCCGAACGGTCGGCTCGGCCTGGGCGGGTGGTTCACCGTCTCGTGCGGCTTCCTCGGCGGCTCGCGATGCTTCCAGACGAACACTCCGCACTTCGTGACAGTGACGTCGCCGGGCGGCCGCGCCGAGGTGTTCGACCTCACGCCGGCGCAGACCTCGCCGCTGTTCGCGCTCACGACGCCCGCGTACACGGCGCGTCCCGGCACCGGCACCACGTCCACGCTCGAAGACCTCGACGACCCGACGCTGCAGTCTGCGGGCGACTCGCTCGTGCTGTTCCTCGACGGCTCGCTCTACGACCCGCGGCTGTTCCGTCTGACGACGAAAGACGGGATCGTGATGATCATCGACCGCTACGACGGTCTGCAGTCGATGACGGACCGCAACGGCAACGAGGTCGACTTCGGTCCGAACGGCGTGACGTCGCCGTCGACCGCCCGAAGTCTCGAGTTCGTGCGCGACGGTGCCGGGCGCATCACGGAGATCGATGGCCCCGCCGGCAAGCGCACTCAGTACGCGTACTCGGCTAGCGGTGACCTCGGTACGTTCACCGATGCCAACGGCGCCTCGAGCGTATTCTCCTACGACACGACACATAGGTTGCTCAGCATCGACGGTCCCGGCGGCACGCGGCTCCGCACGCTGAACTACGGTCCCGACGGGCGCCTCACGTCGCTGACCGATGGCACGGGCAGGACGATCACGGTGGCGTCGGACGTCAACGCCCGGACCAAGCTCATCACGTCGTTCTCGGGTCGCCTGACAACGCTGACGAGCTATGGTCCCGACGGATACCCCGCCACGGTGGAAGAGGCGTTCGACGGCCACTCGCGCGTCACGAGCTACCAGTACGACAGCGAGGGACGCGTCACCAGCACGACCAAGCCGCTCGGTCGGGTCGAGACACTGACCTACGACGCGGCGGGCAATATCACGTCTCGTACGACTCCCAAGAACGAAACGTGGACGTACGCTTTCAACGCGCTCAGCGAGCCCACGACGACCACGGCGCCAGACGGCGCCGTGATCGAATCGCTTACCTACGACTCGCCCGGCAACCTCACGGGAGTTGTGAAACGCGACGGCACAGTGGAGAGCTACACGAACGATAGCCGCGGGTTGCCGGTGACGGTGACCGATTCGTTCGGCACGACCACGCTAGTTTACGACGGCGACCAGCAGCTCGTTGCGCGGACTGATCCGGCTGGTGGAGTCACACGGTTGACGTACGACAGCAGCGGGCGCCCCACCTCGATTCAGAACGCTGCGGGGGAAGTGACGCAGTACGTGCGCGACAGTCTGGACGAGGTAGTTGCGGTGACGGCCGCTAACGGGTCCACCTACACCTCGACGCACGACGCATTCGGCCGCCAGACGTCGCTCACTGACACGGCCGGACGAACCAAACGTTACGAGTACGACGCCGCGGATCGGCTCGTGCGGGCTGTGGATCACGCGGGCCGCAGCACGACAATCGCCTACGACTCCGATGGCAACATCGCCACTGTTAGCTACGCGGACGGCGACGTGCAAGTCGGCACGTGGGATCCTGTCGGACGGCTCATTTCTCTCGCCGACGCGGATGCGATCGTCGAACGGGCCTACAACGACGCGAATGATTTGCTTTCAGAGCGAACGAGGGGCAATAACGGCGTCGGCCTGCCGGATGTGACGCTGTCGTACACCACCGACCCAGATGGGCAACGGATCACGAGTTCGGGACCCGGCGGCGGCATTGCGTACGCCTACGACAGCCGCGGTCGCCTCTCGTCGCTGCGCGATGACGCGGGCGGCATCTTTGCGTTCGCGTACGACGCCGCCACGGATCGCATGACAGGGCTGTCGCGTCCGAACGGTGTCAACGACGCTCTTAGCTACCTAGAGAGCGTCCTCACGGTGCGTAACGCGTCCCTCGGCGGTTCGGCTCGATCCCAGGCTGCGTACACGCTCGATTCACTTGCTCGGCGCACATCGCTCACGGATTTGGACGGCAGTCACGCGTTCACTCATGATCCCGCCAATCGACTGACGTCTGCGACGCACCCAGCGGCTTCGGGCTTGGCCGCAGAATCGTTCGCGTACGACGCCGTCGGAAATCGCACGTCGTGGATCGGATCGCCGCTTGGTTCAGTCAGCTACGACGCAGGGATGCAGCTCACGAGCGACGGCACGTATGACTACACCTACGATGCGAACGGGAATCTCACGGAGCGTCGCAACCGAGGCACCGGAGGCGTCACGCGCTATACATGGAGTGATGCTGGACGGCTGACGTCCGTTACGGCGCCGAGCGGCGCGACATCGACCTATCGTTACGATGCGTTCGGCCGGCGCCTCGAGACCAACGACAACGGCACCATTCGGCGATTCGTCTACAGCGGCTGGAACCTGGCCAACGAGTTCGATGCGGCTAACGCGCTGCGCGCGACCTACACAGCGGGAATCTTCCCGGACAGCGTCTACGAGATCGTACGCGATGGCACCCGTTACTATCCGCTATTCGACGGCGTGGGCAGCGTGACGGCCTTGACAGACGCCGCCGGCGCTACGGTCGGCCGCGTCCGCTACAGTGCGTTCGGCGTCCCGCAATCGAGCGGCGCCGCCGAAAACGCGGTTTCGTTTACGGGCCACCAGTTCGATGCCGCCACCGGGCTGGTCTATGCACGCGCTCGGTACTATGACCCGACGCTTGGCCGGTTCTTGAGTCAGGATCCAGAACCGGCGGTCAACCCGTACGCGTATGCGCTCGATGCGCCTTTGGATCTCACCGATCTCACGGGTCTGACCACAACTGAAGACATAGAAACGAGAATTCAAGGAGTCATCAAACAGATCGCCGACCTCAGGCGAGCAAACAGGGGAGGCGTTTTCAATGAAATGATTAAGGAATTGGAAGAACTGCTCGCAAGACTCTTAAGACAGCTCGATAGGGGTCCCTGGAATATCAATGGAAGGTAGCGAGTGAGCTGCCGACCGCCGCTACCGATGCCGCTCGGGCGATCTTCCGACCGATTTCCCGAAGGTACGAGTGCCGGTGGAAACCCGGGCGTCGTTTGACGACTGCGCAACCACCGGCAAGCGGACTCTCGTAGGTACTGGACAAAAACCCACTAGTGCCGGATGCTTCCGGCCATGCTCCCCGCGAATTTCCACCCGGCCGTAGCGGCCTGGTTCCGAAGCGCTTTCCCCGCGCCGACGAGCGTGCAGCTCAAGGCTTGGGCCGCGATCGGCGCGGGCACGAACACGCTGATCAGCGCGCCGACGGGCTCGGGCAAGACCCTCGCCGCGTTCCTCGCGATGATCGACGCGCTCGCGAAGCAGGCCGCCGCCGGTCAGCTACGGAGCGAGACCTCCGTTCTCTACGTCTCCCCGCTCAAGGCGCTGTCGAACGACATCGAGAAGAACCTCCGCGCACCGCTCGACGGGATCGGCCGCGAGCTCGCGGCTGAGCTCCTCGGCGGCGACGTGCCGATCCGCGCGGCCGTGCGCACGGGCGACACGCCGCAGACGGAGCGCGCGCGGATGAAGCGCCAGCCGCCGCACATCCTCGTCACGACGCCCGAGTCGCTCTACATCTTGCTCACGGCCGACTCGGGCCGCGAGATGCTGAGCACGGTCCGCACCGTGATCGTCGACGAGATCCACGCGCTCGCGGGCAACAAGCGCGGCGCACACCTCGCGCTGTCGCTCGAGCGGCTCGTAGCGCTGTGTGAAGCACGCGGCGCGGCGCCGCCGACGCGCGTCGGGATCTCTGCAACGACGAAGCCGATCGACGTGCTCACCGCGTTCCTCACGGGCACCGAGCGCAGCGAGTGCACGGTGATCGACGAGGGTCACGCCCGCGCGCGCGACTTGAAGCTCGTGCTGCCGTCGTCGCCGCTCGAGGCGATCATGCCGAACGAGGTCTGGACGGAGGAATACGACCGGCTCGCCGAGCTGATCCGCCAGCACCGCACGACGCTCGTGTTCGTCAACACGCGCCGGCTCGCCGAGCGCGCCGCGCGCCATCTCGCCGAGCGGCTCGGCGAGGACGTCGTGACTTCACATCACGGCAGCCTCGCGAAAGAGCATCGCCTGAAGGCCGAGGAGCGCCTCAAGGCGGGTGAGCTCAAAGTGCTTGTCGCGACCTCGTCGCTCGAGCTCGGCATCGACATCGGCGACGTCGACCTCGTCTGCCAGCTCGGCTCGCCGCGCGCGATCGCGGCGTTCCTGCAACGCGTGGGCCGCTCCGGCCACGGGCTCGGCCGCGTGCCGAAGGGGCGCCTGTTCCCCCTGTCTCGCGACGACCTCGTCGAATGCGCGGCGCTGCTCGACGGCATCCGTCGCGGCGAGCTCGATGCGATCAAGCCTCGTAGCGCGCCGCTCGACGTGCTCGCGCAGCAGATCGTCGCCGAGGTCGGGATGCGCGAGTGGCAGGTCGACGAGCTCCACGCGCGCTTCACGCGCGCCGCGACTTACCGCGATCTCTCGAAAGACCGCTTCGTCGCGGTCGCGCGGATGCTCGGCGACGGCTTCACGACGCACCGCGGCCGGCGCAGCGCGCACCTGCACTACGACCGCGTGAACGAAGTCCTGCGCGGCCGGCGCGGCGCGCGGCTCACGGCAATCACGAACGGCGGCGCGATCCCGGACCAGTTCGACTACGACGTCGTGCTGCTGCCGAGCGAGCAGAAGGTCGGCACGCTGAACGAGGACTTCGCGTTCGAGAGCATGGCCGGCGACATCTTCCAGCTCGGGCTCGCGTCGTACCGGATCGAGAAGACCGAGTCGGGCAAGGTCTACGTCACGGACGCGCACGGCGCGCCGCCGACGATCCCGTTCTGGCTCGGCGAAGGCCTCGGCCGCACAGACGAGCTGTCGGCCGCGGTCGGGCGCCTGAACGACACGCTCGCGGAGCTCATCGACGATCACGGCGCTCCGGCCGCAGTCACTTGGTTGCGCGAGGAGCTCGGCCTCGACGACTCGGCAGCGGGGCAGCTCGTCGAATACCTCGCGGCCGCGAAGGCCGCGCTCGGCGCGCTGCCGAGCGGTAAGCGCGTGATCTTCGAGCGCTTCTTCGACGAGACGGGCGACACGCATCTCGTGATCCACTCGCCGTTCGGCTCGCGCGTGAACCGCGCGTGGGGGCTCGCTCTGCGCAAGCGCTTCTGCCGGCGCTTCAACTTCGAGCTCCAGGCCGCGGCGCTAGAGGACTCGATCGTGATCTCGCTCGGCGCCGTGCACAGCTTCGCGCTCGACGAGGTCGCGCGTTATCTCACGAGCAAGACGATCCGCGACGTGCTCACGCAGGCCGTGCTCGACGCGCCGGTGTTCGGCACGTACTGGCGCTGGAACTCGACCATCTCGCTCGCGGTCCGACGCTTCCGCAACGGCAAGAAAGCGCCCGCGCAGTTCCAACGCATGGACGCCGAGGACCTGCTCGCGACCGTGTTCCCGGATCAGCTCGCGTGCGCGGAGAACCTGCAGGGCGGCGACCGCGAGATCCCGGACCACCCGCTCGTCGCGCAGACGCTCGAGGATTGTTTGACCGCCGCGATGGACGTCGACGGCGCCGAGCGGCTGCTCGCGCGGATCGAGGCCGGCGAGGTCGAGGTGCTGTGCCGAGAGCTCACGAGCCCGTCGCCGCTCGCGCAAGAAATCCTGGGCGCGAAGCCGTACGCGTTTCTCGACGACGCGCCGGCCGAGGAGCGGCGGACGCTCGCGGTGCAGACGCGCCGGTTCATGAGCCCGGAGCAAGCGGCCGAGCTCGGCAAGCTCGACCCCGACGCGATCGCGCGCGTGCGCGCCGAGGCCTGGCCGCAGGCCGGCACCGCGGACGAGCTCCACGACGCGCTCGTGCTGGTCGGCGTCGTCGCCGCGGTCGAGGCGAGCCCGAGTTGGCGCGCTTTGTTCGCGGAGCTGCGCGCGAGCGGCCGCGCGACCACGGTCGAGCTCCGCGGCGCGGGTACGGTCTGGGTCGGCGCGGAGCGGCTCGCCGAAGTTCTGCTCGCGCTGCCCGGCGCCACGCCGGCGGACGAGCTCGCCGCGCTCGACGACGCGCCCCGCGATGCCGACGCCGCGCTCCGCGAGCTCGTCCGGAGCCGCCTCGAGGCGCAAGGGCCCGTGACGGCCGACTCGCTCGGGCGGCCGCTCGGCCTGCGCGCGCGGGACGTGCTGCCCGCGCTCGCCGCGCTCGAGCAGCAGGGCACCGCGATGCGCGGCACGTTCACGGCCGAGAGCGCGGGACAAGAGGAGTGGTGCGAGCGGCGACTGCTCGCGCGGATCCATCGCTACACGCTCAAGCGGCTGCGCAGCGAGATCGAACCCGCGACGCTCGCCGAGTTCCAGCGCTTCCTGTTCCGCTGGCAGGGCCTCGGCGCCGAGGCGCGCGAGGGACGTGAGGCGCTCGGCGCCGTGCTCGGCGAGCTCCAAGGCGTCGCGCTGCCCGCCGCGCTCTGGGAGCGCGAGGTGCTGCCCGCGCGGATCAAAGACTACGGTGCGGTGCTGCTCGACCAGCTCTGCGCGGCGGGCGAGATCGTCTGGTGGCGGCCGCGGCCGAACGGCGCGCCGCCGCCGGGCCGTGCGACGACCGTCGCGACCTCGCCGATCGCGATCGTGCCGCGCGCCGCGCTCGCGCACTGGCATGCGCTCGGTTCCGCCGCTCCAGAACTGGCGCGCGAGGGTCTCTCTGGCGCGGCCGAGCGCGTTGCGGCCGCGCTCGACGCGCGTGGCGCGTCGTTCTTCGTCGAGATCGTGCAGGCGAGCGGGCTGCTCCGAGTCCAGGTCGAGGACGCGCTCGGCGAGCTCGTCGCGCGGGGCCTCGTGACGGCGGATTCGTTTCACGGCCTGCGTGCCGTGCTCACGCCGCAGAGCCGGCGGCGCGGGTTCCGCGGCCGCGGGCGTCCGCGCGGGGCCGCCGCGTTCGACGCGGCGGGACGCTGGGCGCTGCTCGGCCGGCCGAGCGACGCGCCCGCTGAGCGCAGCGAGGCGATCGCGCACGCCGCGAAGGCGCTGCTGCGCCGTTACGGCGTGATTTGTCGAGCGCTGCTCGCACGCGAGCCGCTCGCGCCCGCGTGGCGCGAGCTCCTGCCCGTGTATCGCAGCGCCGAGGCGCGCGGCGAGATCCGTGGCGGACGCTTCGTCGAGCCTCTCGGCGGCGAGCAGTTCGCGCTGCTCGAGGCCGTCGAAGAGCTCCGGCGCGTGCGCCGCGTGCAGGACGCCGACGAGTGGCTCGCGCTGTCGGTCGCGGACCCGTTGAATCTCGCGAACGTCGTCGGCGACCCGGCGCGCGCGTCGGCCGCGGTGAGCCGCCGGCTCGTGTTCCGCAACGGCGCGGTCGTCGCGGCCGAGGGCGGCGCGGGCATCGACTGGCGCGCGGAGCTCGGTGCCACGGAGCAGCGCCGCGCCGCCGCGACACTCGAGCACGCGCCGAGCTCGCCGCCGCCGCGGCCGGCCTACGGCGCGAGCTACCGCCGAACGAGCGCCTAGCGGCGCTGCGACTCGCGGGCTTCCAACCTCGCCATGAGCAACACGTCCGTCTGGAAGCAACTCGGCACGAGCGAGGACTGGTGGTCGATCTGGCTCGGCCTCGGGCTCGTCGTCGTGGCCTACCTGCTGTTCGCGAACGGCTCGAGTCTCGGTTGGATCGCGGTGACGCCGCCGCGCTGGTCGACGTTCGGGCAGATCGGCGCCCACCTCGCCGTAAGCGCGGGCCGCTACGCGGCGCAATTCGCGCTCTGGACGGTGCTGTTCGGCGTCGCGGTCAAGGCGATCGGTTTCCGGTTGCGCGAATTCCTGCCGGCATTCGTGTTCGTGTACGTGGTGTCCGCGCTGATCTTCGTGCTCGGGCAATGGAGCGAAGCGAGCCGCTACGGTTTCGAGCCGCCACTCGTGGCGCTCCTGCTCGGGCTCGCGATCTCGAACGCGATCGGGTTGCCGCGCAAGCTCGACGCCGGCTTCCGCGTCGAGTTCTACATCAAGACGGGCATCGTGCTGCTCGGCGCGACGTTGCCGTTCACGCTGATCGTCTGGGCGGGCCCGGTCGCGATCCTGCAGGCGTCCATCGTTTCGCTCGCGACGTTTTTCGTCATCTATTTCATGGCGAGGCGGCTGGGTCTCGAGCAGCGCTTCGCGGCCACGCTCGGCGTCGGCGGCGCCGTGTGCGGCGTCTCGGCTGCGATCGCGATATCGGGCGCAATCGGGACGCGCAAGGAGCACGCGTCGATCGCGATCACGACCGTGATCGTTTGGGCGATCGTTATGATCTTCGCGTTGCCGTTCGTCGCGCGGCTGCTCGAGCTGCCGGCCGGGATCGGCGGCGCGTGGATCGGTACTTCGGAGTTCGCGGACGCGGCGGGCCTCGCGGCCGCGCAGTCCTACGGCAACCTCGCGGACAACTTGCCGAACATCGTGGGAACCGGCGAGCAGGCGGTATTTGCGTTCACGTTGATGAAGGTCGTCGGTCGCGACGTGTGGATCGGCATTTGGGCGCTCGCTCTCGCGTTCGTCGCGACGACCCGCTGGGAGCGGGGCGCGACCGCGCCGGGCAATCCGGCCGCCCAGATTTGGCTGCGCTTCCCGAAGTTCGTGCTCGGCTTCCTGCTCGCGTCGTTGCTCGTGACGGCGATCGCGAGTGGCTACACGTTGGCCGAGTACGACGCGCGCGTGACGCCGGGCCTCGTTGCGCCGATCCGCAATTTGAGAACCTGGGCGTTCATCTTTTGCTTCTTGAGCATCGGGCTCACGACGCGGTTTCGCGAGCTCGCGACGAGCGGCGCACGGCCGCAGGTCGCGTTCGCGGCCGGCGTCGTCGTGAACGTGCTGCTCGGCTATGTGTTGTCGGTCTGGGTGTTCGCCGAGCACTGGCGAAGCCTCTGACACGACGGCGGCTACTGCCGTTGCCCGGCACTTGCGATGTTCCCCACTCCGGCGCTCGACAAACGCCATGTCGTGTTCGACACGCCGCACGACGTGCGGCTGCGACGCGACGACCTCAGGAAGGAGGTCCTGAGCTGGCTCGACGCCTATCTCGGCAAAAGTGAACTGACGCCGCATGGCGTCACCGCGTTGGCCTAGCCGTCGGTCGCCGCGGTTGGATTCGGCACCGCCGCGCTCGAGCGTATCGGGATGCTGCGCAGATAACTGCGGCCGTTCAGAATCCCGCCGATGAACGTCGAGCGCACGAGGTAGCGGTACGAGACCAGCAGCACGACGAGCGTGGCCGCGATCTGGATCGGGTACTTGATCGTCCAGTGCAGCGGTACGCGGTACAGCAACGCCGCGAAGAACGCGAGCACGGGCAGGTGCATCAGATACAACCAATACGACGAGTCCGCGACGTACCGGCGAATGGGGCTCTCGTCCGACAGGAAGCGCACCGCTGCGCCCGTGAGACCGAGGATCCAGCACCACATCGCGACGAAATACGCGGCGCAGTAGGCCGCGAGCTCGCGGCCCGCGAGATACGGTTCGAAGTGAGGCGTCGCGCCGCCGATATAGAACGCGACGCCCGAGAGCGCGATCGCGAGCGCAAGGAACGCGGCCCACTGACGCTCGAGCGCCAGTACGCGAGCCATCTGCCGGTGCGCGAGCCAACCGAACCCGAACGCCGTGCCGTAGCCGACCAGCGACGACGCTTGCGGGAGCAGCGCGATCGGCGCGGGCAGCCCGCTCCAGCTCGACCAGCCGTCGACGTTCGCGTAATACGCCGCTAGCGGCAAGCCAATCAGCGCCGCGCCCCAGACGCCCGCGAGCGCGAAACGCACGACGACGTCGATCGCGCGCCGAACATGACCGCCGCGGTCGAGCAACGCGTCGCACGCGCCGCGTAGCACGAGGGCGGCCGCGTAGAAGATCACGAGGTAATACAGGAACCACAGATGTACCCACGGGAACGTCGCCGGTCCGTCCGCAGGCGTCGCGGGCGCCGGCTGCGACACGAGCGCCGTGACATCGCCGCCGCCGAGCAGCGTGCCGAGCGCGCCGAACAGGCCGAACGCCAACAGCACGATCGGCAGGCCGGCCACGAGCGGCAAGACGATCCGTTTGCTGCGGTCCTTGACGAATACGCGCAGCCCCTTGCGCTCGAGCACCATGCGCCCAAAAAAGCCCGCGATCATGAAGAACAGCGACATGCGGAACATGTGGCTGAAGAAGAAGTACGCGCCGAGCCATGCGCTCGGCGGCTCGCGCCAGGGCCAGAACGCCGCCGGAAAGTTCTCGACGTAGCCCGCGGCTCCGTGGAAGAAGATGCCGAGCAGAAGGGCGAACGCGCGCAGAGCGTCGAGCGAGTGCAAGCGGTCCGTCTGCGGCATACGCGCGGCTCAGCGCGCCGGCAGCTCGTTGTAGAGCGTCGCGACGAACTGCGGGATGAACGCGGGCGGACCGCCGACCTTCGCGTCGAACTCCGCCGTCGGCTTCATCGCCTGCACCTGCTCGAGAGTCTTACCCTCGGCCTTCGCCTTCGCGACGCGGTCGCGCACCGTCACGAGCACCTGGCGGTGGAAGACGAGCGCGTCGCGGTTCGCGACGGGCCCGTGACCCGGCACGACCTTCGTGTTCGCGTCCGAGAGCTGCAGGAACAGCTCGATGCATTTGAGGATGCCAAGCACGCTGCCGCCGTTCGTGATCGCGGCGGCCGGCATTCCTTCGGAGCGGAACACGTCCCCGGTCATCAGCACGTTCGCTTTCTTGAACAGCACGGCCGTGTCGCCGTTCGTGTGTGCGGCCGGCAGCGGGATCAGCTGCACGTCTTCACCGTCGAGCTCGACCGTCGTCGGGTTGTCGTACAGGACGATCGGCAGCGCGCCGGCTGGAGACGCCGCCGGCGTCTGGCCATTCGGGCCCGGGCGCGGGTTCAGCTGCTGCTCGCGGAGCTCCGGCCGGCCGAGGATCGTGACGCCGAGCTTCGCGAAGTTCTCGTTGCCGCCGGTGTGATCTCCGTGCACGTGCGTGTTCACGAGGAAGCGTAGCGGCGACGGCGTGATCTGCTTGATCGCCGCGACGATCTTGTCCGTCACGTCCGGAAACTGCGCGTCGACGAGCAACACGCCTTCCGGTCCGACGAGCGCGGCCATTCGGCCGCCCCGGCCGTCGATCGCGTAGACGCTCCCATCGAGCAGCGTCGTGGTCACCTTGACCTCGGGCGGCGGCCCACCCGCTGCGGGCGCGGGTTGCTGCGCGCCGGCCATGTGGGCGCCGACAGCGAGCGCGAGGCACGCGCCGACTCTCGAGATCGTCGTCCGCGCGCGGCGGGTTGAACGGGTTGAGGTCGGAGAGCGCGAGTGCTGGAGCATTGGTGGTCCCCCAGGGGTTCTTCTTCGGGCCGCCGAGTGCGGGCTAGAACTTGAACGCGGCCTTAGCGTACAGCACGCGGCCGCGCGGATCCGCGACCTTCGAGTCGTAGCCGCCGTTGGTCGCGACGTGCGGCGGATCTTCGCCGAAGAGATTGATCGCGCCGAACGACAGCGTCGGCGAGTTCGTGCGGCCGAGCGTCAGCGTGTACTGCGCGTCGACGGTCGTGAAGCTGCCGATCGGCCGGTAGGACGCTGGACCCTGGCCGAGCTGCACCTCGTCGTCGACGTACGAGTCGATGTAGCGGACGTAGACGTTGACCGCGTTGCGCTGCTGGTGCCAGTTCATGAACGCGTTAGCGCGCCAGCGCGGCGTCGAGGTGCCGAAGTTCGCGAAGTTGCGCTTGCCGGCGCCGTCGACGTGGCCCGCCTGCGGATCGTCGAGGTCGTAGCTCGAGATGTACGTGCCCTCGGTGCCCACGCGCAGCGTGCCGCTCCCGCGCAGCGCGAACGTGTACGCGGCCGAGAGATCGAAGCCGTCGGTCTTGAGCTTCGACGCATTCTGATAATACGAGTCGACGCGCAGAAGGAGGCCCGTGGTCGGGTCGCGGATCACCTGCGCGAGCGCCTGGGGGTTGCCGAGCGCGGCCGCGTTGAGCAGCGCCTGCGGATTCTGCTCGACGATCACGTCGCTGTAGTCGAACGACCAGTAGTCGAGCGACAGATTGAGCTTGGTCGTAGGCGAGTACGTCGCGCCGATGTTCAGCACGTCGGCGGACTCCGGCTGCAGCGGGCCGCCGTTCGGGTTCGGCTGGGTGCGAACGGGGAAGAACTGCGGCGCGCCGACGCGCGGGTCGATCAGCTGCGCGAGCGTCGTCTGCGTGCCGAAGGCTTGGAACAGCGACGGCGCACGGAACGACGTGCCGGCCGACGCGCGCACCGAGAGCTTGAGCGACGGCCGCCAGAGCAGCGTGACCTTCGGGTCGGTCGAGTCGACGCCGTCGCCGTAGTTCTCGTAGCGGGCCGCGACTTGCAAGTTCAAGGTCTCCAAGAAGGGCAGCGAGAGCTCGACGAACGCGGCTTCGACGTTGCGGCTGTTCGCGAAGTCCGGGTTACCGATCAGGAACATGAAATTGTCGCGGTTCGCATTCGCGTCGTAGTCGTACGAGAGCTTCTCCTGACGGTACTGCCCGCCGACGGCGAGCCCGACGGCGCCGCCGTGCAGATCGCCGAGCTGGCGCGTGAAGTACGCCTCGACGGTCGCGAGGTCGCTCTTCGCATCGAAGCTCTCGTCGCCGATCAACCAGGTCATGAGAGCGGGCGTGTTCGGCGTGCCCGTGCCGGTCAACGAGGTGCCGAACGGATTGAAATACGCGCACGGCGCGACGCCCGGCGTCCCGGTCGTCGGGTTGCACTGTTCGCCGCCGAGGCCGCGGATCGCGTTGCTGAAGCGGTCCTTGAGCACGTCGGGCGCCTGCACGAAGAAGTCGTTCTCGCTGTACGTCGCGCCGAAATCCCACACCCACTCCCGGCCGAGCGCGCCGGTGAGCGAGCCCGCGAAGCGCCACGTGTCGGAGTCGTGGATCGTCTGCACGGCGCTGCCGCCCGCGCCGATCGGCCGGCCGATGAACTGCACGTTCGTGCCGTACGGGTTATCGGGATGCGTCGCGGGCACGACGGGGAACGCCGCGAACGGGAACGACGGCGAGTTGTCGCGCTCGGCGTCGTTGCGCGCGAAGCTGAGCTCGACTCGCCCGTCGAGGCCGCCGTTCATCTTGCGGCCGAGCTCGAAGTACGCGCTGTCGCGCTTCTCCTTCGGCACGAGCGAATAGAACGAGCCGAAGTCGAACTCGCAGAGGCCGAGCGGGACGGGGCCGAGCGGCGTCGGGACGGAGACCGCGATCGCGGGGATCACCGTCCTGTCCCTCGCCGCGATCGCGGTGCAGTTCTGATCGGCGAACAGCGGCGGCCTCGCGCCGGGCACCGGCGGCCGGCCGAGCTGCGGCTCGACGAAGTCCGCGATGCCGTTGTTGTTGCTGTCGTATGCGCCGGCCCAGACCGCGCCGTAGACGGGATTCGTGGGCCGGGTCGGGATCAGGAACGTGCCCGGCATTCCGGCTTGGCTCAGGTCGTCCGTCGTCGTCGAGAGTCGGCGGTCGGCCGTCGAGAGCATGCTGCGGTCGAGGTGGTCGAACGCGACGAGCGCGTGCGTGCGCCCGTCGCCGGTGGCGGCGCCGAACAGTCCGCTGATCTCGACGTCCTGCTGCGGCGTGCCGTCGACGGCCTGCAAGCTCGCCTCGAGGTCGAAGCCGTCGAACGCGCGGCGCGTGACGAAATTCACGACGCCCGCAACTGCCTCTGAGCCGTACAGGGCCGTCGCGCCGTCCTTGAGCAGCTCGACGCGCTCGAACGCGATCAGCGGCGGCAGCGCGGAGGTGTCGACGAAGTTCTCGCCGCGGTCGGTCGCGGCCGCGCTCTGCGTCTGGCGGCGGCCGTTCACTAGCACGAGGGTCGAGCTCACGCCGAGGCCGCGCAGGTTCACGTTGCTGGTGCCCGTGGTCTGGTTCTGCGTGAATGCGTCCGGATTGTTCTGCGAGCCGGTGTTGATCGTGAGGTTGCCGATCACGTCGCTGATCTTGCTCGCGCCGCTCGCGGCGATGTCCTCGGCCGACATGATGATCAGCGGCGACGGCGCGTCCGCCTGCGTCGGCCGCTTGATGTACGTGCCGAGCACGACGATCTCCTCGGGTTCGCCGGCGGGTTGGTCTTGGGCGAGCGCGGGCACGGCCGCGGCCGCGCCGGCGATCGTCCAGGCGAGCCGCAACGCGGCGTGGGCGCGCCGCGCGACCGGCCTCGAAGGAAGCGAAACGGAATACGGTGTGCTCATCGGTCGTCCCCTGGCTTGATGAGTGTCCGCGCGCGTGCGACTCGCGGCGACGCGGTCCGATGGCTGAGTATAGGCCCAAGTCCTCTGGCCGCCATTGTCTAGAAACGCTATGGACCGCTCAGTTCGGCATGATTCCGCCAAGCGGCGAATGCGAACGGCGTCGCGCGGCGAAACGCGGCGAAACGTTTACAATGCGCGGCGTTTCGACTTCAGGGAGCTCGCTTGAGGATCGCGGTACTGTTCGGCGGCGACAGCATGGAGCGCGACGTATCGATCGCGAGCGCGTCGCAAGTCGTCGGCGCGCTGCGCGGCCGCGGGCACGACGTCGTCGCGTTCGACTCCGGGCGCGGCCGCCTCGGCGCGGACGACGAGCGGCGGCTCTTCACCGGCAAGATCGACAAGCTGCCGCCGGACAAGAACGCCGTCACGGGCTTGCCCACCGTCGTCTCGGCCCCCGACCTCGCGGAGGTCGACGTCGTGTTCCTCGCTCTGCACGGCGGCAGCGGCGAGGACGGCACCGTGCAGGCGCTGCTCGATCTCGCCGGGATCCCGTACACGGGCAGCGGCCGGCTCGGCAGCGCGGTCGGCTGGGACAAGGACGTCGCGAAGCGCTTGTTCCTCGCGGCCGGCGTGCCGACGCCCGATTGGCTCATGGCGCCGCAGCCGCTCGCGGAAGTCGAGAAGCGAATCGGGTTCCCGCTGATCGTGAAGCCGAACGGGCAGGGCTCGACCGTCGGTCTCACGCTCGTCGAGAACAAGAAGGAGCTCGACGCGGCGCTGAAGCTCGCCGAAACCTACGACGAAGACGTGATGATCGAGCGCTACATCGCGGGCCGCGAGCTCACCGTCGGTATCCTCGACGACCGCGCGCTCGCGGTCGGCGAGATCATTCCGAAGACCGGGCCAATCTTCGACTACGTGGCGAAGTACCAAGCCGGCGGGGCCGAGGAAATCTTTCCGGCCGACCTCACGCCCGAGCAGACCGCGCGCGCGCAAGATCTCGCGCTGCGCGTGCATCGCGCGCTGAAGCTCGACGTCTACAGCCGCGTCGACTTTCGGATGGACGCACACGGCGACCTATGGTGCCTCGAGGTCAACACGCTGCCGGGCCTCACGGCCGCGAGCCTGCTGCCGCGTGCGGCGGCCGCGGTCGGGATCAGCTTCCCCGAGCTCTGCGAGCGGATCTGCAAGAGCTCGCTCGCGCGACGCCCGAAGCGCAAGCGCTGAGCGGCGGGCTGGCGCCTGTTCGCCGCCGCTGCGACGGCCGTGTCACCGACGGCGAGCGCGTCGTAGTGATCGGCTACGCGCGTTTCGTCCAGACGCCAATCGCGAACGCGAGCCACGCGGCCATCAGCGCGACGCCGCCGTAGGGCGCGAGCGAGAGCATGCCGCGCGGCGCGCCGAACGTGACCGCGGCGATGCTGCCACTGAACACGACGATGCCCGCGACGAGCAGCCACGCGGCGGCGCGCAGCCATGGGCTCGCGCCGAGGCGGTCGAGCACGAGCGCGACGCCGATGAGGCCGAGCGCGTGGAAGAACTCGAAGTCGACGGCGGTATCGAACGAGCGGCGCGCGCGCTCGTCGAGATCGGTCAGCACGTGGCTCGCGACCGCGCCGCCGATCGTCGCGTCGAGCAGCAACAAGCCTGCGATGCAAAGCAGCACGCGGCTTTCGGTCGATAGGTTCATCACTGTCTCCTCAATAGCCGAGCGCCGAGCACCAGGCCGATCGCGGCGGACGCCGCCGAGCCGACGATCACCGCGAGCTTCGCCGCGGCCAGCGCGTCCGGGCCCGGGAACGCGAGCGTCGCGATGAAGATCGCCATCGTGAAGCCGATGCCGCCGAGGCAGCCGATCACGAACACGCCGCTCATGCGCACGCCCGGCGGCAGCGCGCACCAACCGAGCCGCACCGCGAGCGCGGCCGCGGCGCAGATCCCGAGCGGTTTACCGACGACGAGCCCGAGCACGATGCCGCTCCCGAGCATCAGCGAGGCCGGCGCGGCGACGTCGACGCCGGCGAGCCGCACGCCCGCGTTCGCGAGCGCGAACAGCGGCATCACGGCGTACGCGATCCACGGGTGCAGCAGGCGCTCGATCCGGACAGCGGGCGGCGGCACGCCGGGCCGCGGCGGTGTCATCGGCGTGAGCAGCCCGAGCACGACGCCCGCGAGCACCGGGTGCAGGCCGGCATCGAGCAGCCCGATCCAGAGCACCGCGCCCGGGAGCGCATAGACGATCTCGGTAGTGACGCCGAGCCTGCGGAGCAACAGCACGCCGGCGATCCCCGCGGCGGCGATCGCGACACCGACGAGCGACAGGCCGCCCGCGAACACGAGCGCGATGATCGCGATCGCCACGACGTCGTCGGCGATCGCGAGCGCGAGCAGCAGCGCGCGCAACGCGGGGTGGACGCGCTTGCCGAGCAGCGCGAGCACGCCGACCGCGAACGCGATGTCGGTCGCGGTCGGGACCGCCCAGCCGCGCGCGAGCGCCGCGTCGCCGTTCAGGCCGAGATAGATCAGCGCGGGCGCGACCACGCCGCCGGCCGCCGCCGCGATCGGCAAGCCGGCGAGCTTCAAGCTCGCGAGCGCGCCGTCGTGAGCCTCGCGACGGATCTCGAGGCCGACGACGAAGAAGAACAGCGTCATCAGCACCTCGTTGACGAGGAAGTGCAGCGATACATCGATGTCGACGAGCCAACCGATGCGGGCGACCCGTATTTCCCAGACGTGCTCGTAGGACGCGTGCCACGGGGAGTTCTCCCAGAGCAGCGCGAGCGCGGTCGCGGCGAACAGGACGACGCTGCCCGCGGTCTCGACGCTGAGGAAGGCCTCGAGCGGGTTGGCGCTGCGCCCGGTGCTTCGGTTTGCGTTCATTATCGGGGGCGTTCTCGCCAGAGGGGTTTCAAGAGCTCGAGCGCGATCAATAGCACGACTCCCGCGCCGACCGTAACGGACAGGTCGTCCGCGTGCAGCGGTCCGAACCGGAACAGGCGCGCCGCGAACGGCCAAAGCAGCGTCGAGCACAGTATCGCGATCACCGCCGCGAGCACGAACTTCAGCGCGCGGTTCGGACGGCGCAGCGCCTGCGCTAGCGACGTGCCGAAGCTCCTGTTCGCGAAGATCAGCGCGAAGATCGCGGTCACGAGCGAGAAGAACGTGAGCGCGCGCGCCTCGTCCTCCGGCATCCCGCGCAGGTTCGCGACTACGTAGATCGATGCGACGAGCGCAAGCGCGAGCATTCCTTGCAGAACGCCCCAGAGGATCAGCCGGCCCGAGAGCAGCGATTCGCCCGCCGCGCGCGGCGGCCGGCGCATCACGTCGTCTTCCTCGCTCTCCGCTTCGAAGACGAGCGAGCAAACGGGATCGATCACCATCTCGAGGAACGCGATGTGGATCGGGGTGAACACGATCGGCAGCCCGAGCGTCAGCGGCAGCAGCGCGAGACCGGCGATCGGCACGTGGACCGCGAGGATGAAGGCCATCGCCTTGCGCAGGTTGTCGTAGATGCGCCGGCCCAGCCGCACCGCCTTCACGACCGAGCCGAAGTCGTCGTCGAGCAGCACGAGCGACGACGCTTCGCGCGCGACGTCCGTGCCGCGGCCGCCCATCGCAAGGCCGATGTGCGCAGCCTTGAGCGACGGCGCGTCGTTCACGCCGTCGCCGGTCATCGCAACGACCTCGCCGCGCGCCTTGAGCGCGTTGACGATGCGCAGCTTCTGCTCGGGCATGATCCGTGCGAACACGGTGACCGCGCCGACGTCGCGCGCGAGCTCGTCGGCGGTCGCGCGGCGCAGGTCGTCGCCGGTCAGGATCCGCGCCGTGTCGAGGCCGGCCTCGCGCGCGATCGCGCTCGCGGTCGCCGGATAGTCACCCGTGATCATCACGACTCGGATCCCGGCGTTCCGGCACTGGTCGATCGCGGCGCGCACGCCGGCGCGCAGAGGATCCGCGAGGCCGACGAGGCCGAGGAACTCGAGCTCGAAGCCCCGCGGCGTGTCGGGCAAACGCACGCCGGCGAAGCGCGCGCGCGCGACGCCGAGCACACGCAAGCCGCGCGCCGCCATCACCTCGAACGCGGCGCTCATTCGCGCGTGCTCGTCCGGCGCGAGTCGAGCGAGCTTGGCGATCGCTTCGGGTGCGCCTTTCGCGGCGACGACGTACTCGCCGCCTTCGCTCGCGTGCCAGACGTGCGTCACGGCGAGCAGCTCCGGGCGTAGCCCGTAGACGCGCGCGAGGGTCCCGCGCTCGGAGTCGCTCCGCGGCGCGCGACTGGCCGCGAGGGCGAGGAACGCCTTCTCCATCGGGTCGAACGGCACTTCCGCGCTCGCGAGCACGCCGCAGCGGACGAGCTCGCGATAGTCTTCCGGCAGCCCGTCGTCGGCGCGCTCGGCGATCTGCAACGCGCGGCCGTCGGCGAGCCGGAGCTCGGCGATCGACATGCGGTTCTCGGTCAGTGTTCCGGTCTTGTCGGTGCACAGTACGGTCGCGGAGCCGAGCGTCTCGATCGCGGCAGAGCGCCGCGTGAGCACGCGCTCGCGCGAGATCCGCCATGCGCCCATCGCGAGGAACACCGTGAGCACGACCGGAAACTCCTCGGGCAGCATCGACATCCCGAGCGCGATGCCCGCGAGGACCGCGTCGAGCCAGCCGCCGCGCAGGAGCCCGTAGAGGACGACCGCGAGCACGCTCACGGCGCCGCCGACGAGCCCGAACACGCGGACGAGGCGTCGCGTCTCAACCTGGAGTCGCGGCGGCTCGGCCTCGACGCCGCCAAGCGACTGACCGATCTTGCCGATCTCGCTGCGAGGCCCGGTCGCGGTCACTTCCGCGATCCCGCTCCCGCGCACGATCAAAGAGCCGGAGAACACGTGCGGGAGGTCGTCGCCGCCCGGCCGCGGCGCAACGTCGGACGCGGCCCCGGCGCGCGGCAGCTTGCGGACCGGGACGGATTCGCCCGTGAGCAGCGACTCGTCCGCTTGCAGGTCGTGGCCCCGCAGCACAACGGCGTCGGCCGGCACGCGGTCGCCCTCGGAGAGCACGACGAGGTCGCCGTGCACGACCTCGCGGCCCGCGATCCGCCGCCGCTGCCCGGTGCGGATCACGAGCGCGCGCGGGCTCGTGAGGTCGCGCAGCGCCTGCAGCACGCGCTCGGTCCGCGCCTCTTGCACGACGGTGATCGCGACGGAGGCCGTCGCGAACGCGAGCAAAATCAGCGCCTCCTCGAGGTCGCCGAGCAGTAGGTAGACCACGCCCGCGCCGACGAGCAGCGCGAGCATCGGCTCGCGCATGACCTCGCGGACGATCTTGAGCGGCGTGCGCCGGTCGGCGCGCGGCAGCTCGTTGTAGCCGTCGCGCCGCAGTCGCGCCGCGGCCTCGGTTTCCGTGAGGCCATGCAGACCGGCCGGTGGTGATGACGGATCGTCCATCGCTTACGAGCGGCCAGCCCCGCGTGTCGAAATGGTGGGCCCGGTAGGACTTGAACCTACGACCAAGGGATTCACTCTGCCCGCCGTTTCCGGCGGAAGTGGACTATCTCTTCACCCGTCCGACGCGCGGGGTAGGGTGCGGGACGCTCGTGCCTGTCATTAAGAGCGCTTCGAGCTCTCAGGTAGTCTCTGCACCGTCCGGCGGTGCACCGCCGGCTTGGCTCAGGGTTGCCGGCGCCGGCGCGCGGCACTCATGCGGAGCGTCACGCGCGGGCGGTGCGGGTTCCCTGAATTCATCCCGTCCACTCCGCGGCTCGTCGCCGCGGAGGCACCGTTTGTCGATGAGTCCCCTGCTCTAACCAACTGAGCTACAGGCCCAACGCGCGGTATGGTAGCGCGATCGTTCGCGCTGCGTCGCGCGGAAAGGCCCGTGGGTTTCCGCGACCTCGCCTGCGGAGCGCGCTCACGGCGACTTCTGTAGCTTCCCGCCCGGCGCGGTGACCATGAGCCTCACGAGCTCCTCGGTGACCTTCGGCTCGAGCCCTTCGGTGTGGCCCTTGTCGAGGCGCAGCACGTCGGCGACGACTTTCTTGCCCTTGCAGCCCGGATAGACGAACTCCTGTGCCGTCCCGGGCCGCGCGTCGCGGCCCCAGCTCGGCGGCCGGCCGGGGCTCGCGCCCGTGACGTAGCCCTTCGCGGAATCCACGATGTCCGCGCGCCGCTGCCGCGCCGCGCAGCCGTACTTCTCGGCCCACGGCGACGCCGCCGGCAAACCCGTGATCTCGAGCTCGCCCGACGTGAAGATGTAAGAGAGGTCGCACGACGGCGACGACGCGACGCCGGGACGCGGCGAATCCGCGCCGCTCCCGGACAACGCGGGCGGCGGGCCGTTCGGCCCGAAGAAGTCCGGCGCGATCTGCGCGGGCCCGATGCGGCCGCCGGACAGGCTCAGCCAGCCATCGACCTTGGCGCCGAAATAATTCGTGCACACGATCCGGTTCGCGGTGAGCCCGCCCTGCGAGTGGCCCGCTAGCCAGAACGCCCGCACGTTCTTTCGTCCGATCTCTGCGAGCAAATAATCCGATAGGTTGCGCAGATACTCGTCGTCGCCGTCGGCCGTCCACATCCGCACGGGCGGTTGGTTCGGGAAGATCGCGGCCGAGTTCGCCGCCGTCGGCGTCGCGATCACGAGCCGATACTTCTCTTTGTAGTCGAATGCGGGGAAGTAGTGGCGCTGCCAATTGCCGATCGACCCCGCGCCGTGCAGGCTCAGGATCAGCACGACCTTCTCGTCGTCTTTTAGATCGCAGGGGTAGTCGAGGAAGAACTTGCGGCCCGACTTCGGCTCCGTCGCGTTGCCGAGCTCACCGAGCAGCGCGGGCACGCACGCGGCGGCGCAGTGCTGGGGCGGCGGGCGTTCGCATGCGACGCCGGCGAGCGTTCTCGGGCCGGCCGCGACGGCCGCGGTGGAGCAGCAGAGGAAGAGCGCGCCCGCCACGCCGAGCCCGCGGACGCGATTGTTCGGACCGTACATCACGCACCCCTCGGATGGTTGCGCCGACTCCAAGCGCTTACTTATTGAACGCAGCCACGCCCGCCTTGGCCACCACCTCGTCCTGCGAACCAGACCCGCCCGAGCAGCCGATGGCGCCGACGAGCTTGCCCTCACTGACCAGGGGAATGCCGCCGCGCGAGGCGACCACATCGTCCAGCGTGAGCTGGTACAAATTGCCGGTCTGAACGTTCGTCTCGAACACCTTCGTTTCGCGCCGGAACTTCACGGCAGCGCGCGCCTTGTGCATGGCGATGTCGATGGACGCGAGCTGTGCACCGTCCATGCGCTTGAGCGAAACCAGGTTGCCACCCGAGTCGATGACGGCGCAGACCAGCTTCCAGCCGCGCATCTTCGCCTCGGCCAACGAAGCTGCGAGGACCACCTCAGCGCGGTCCAACGCCACCGGTGCGCCATAGGGAACATCGAAGGGCATCTTGTCCGGCACGACGTCCAGCGGATTGGCCGCCGGGGCCGTCTGCGCGCGGCCGACACCCGCGGCGAGCAGGGCGAGAGAAAACACGAGGAGCGAGGAGCGAGTTCGTTGGGTCATGGTGGAATCTCTTGGTGTTGTTGTGATGATGCGGGAGCGATGAAACGACAGAGGTTCCGGGGCACCGCGGAGCAGGCGAAGGATAGACGCTCCGCTTCGCCAGAGCCAACGCACGTGGTCACCTTGACTGGATCGATCGCGCTACCCAATCATGACGGCCCCGTGCTGCACGGCACGCAAAAGAAGAATTAAGAATGGCCGACGCGACCCCGCTGCAGATCAAAGACACGACCGCCAATCCCGCGCCGCTGGGACTGCTCGCGTTCGGCATGACCACGGTCTTGCTGAACTTGCACAACGCGGGCTTCTTCGAGCTCAACAGCATGATTCTCGCGATGGGGCTGTGCTACGGCGGCCTCGCTCAAGTCATCGCGGGAATCATGGAGTGGAAGAAGGGCAACACGTTTGCCACGACGGCCTTCGTTTCCTACGGAGTCTTTTGGCTCTCGCTGGTCGCGCTGTTGCTGTTGCCGGCGACCGGCGCGTCCAAGGCGGCCGACGCGACGGCGATGACCGCGTACCTGGCGATGTGGGGTCTGTTCACCGCAGGTCTGTTCGTCGGAACGCTCAGGATCAATCGTGCGCTGCAGGTCGTGTTTGCAACGCTCGTCGTGCTGTTCGTGCTGCTCGCGATCGGCGACTACACGGACGCCGGTCCGGCGTTCAAGCACTTCACGGGCTTCGAAGGCATCGTCTGCGGTGCCGCCGCGATCTACGCGGGC
>Ga0307497_10000011_pt1 | contig 34478 bp, 25 predicted proteins | sample 10_S_MG_FD_201366 | JGI IMG/M metagenome (GOLD analysis project Ga0307497, IMG submission 201366) | Soil microbial communities from Populus trichocarpa stands in riparian zone in the Pacific Northwest, United States - 10_S | ecosystem: Environmental > Terrestrial > Soil > Riparian zone > Trees...
GCACGATACCAGAGTCGGCGCCCGAAGGCGCGGCCGTCCGTCGCCGCCGAACGGCTGCTGACGCGTCGAGCAGCGGGAACGCGCCGAGCGCCTGCGGCGCGACGACGGCCGGCGCGGGCTGCAGATACGTGCCGTCGAGCTCCGCGCAGCGGTTCACGCCGAGCAGCTTCATCGTCACGCGGAGCTCCGTCTCGAGGAGATCGAGCATCTTGAGGACGCCCTCCTCGCCCGCCGCGCCGAGCGCGAGCGCCTGGAGCCGGCCGATGCCGATCATTGCCGCGCCGCGCGCGATGCCCTTCAGCACGTCGGTGCCGCGCATGAAGCCGCCGTCGACGACGAGCTCGGCCTTGCCGCCCGCCGCCGCGACGATCTCGGGCATCAGGTCGATCGAGCCGCGCGCGTGATCGAGCTGACGGCCGCCGTGGTTCGATACGTAGATGACGTCGACGCCGTGCTCGAGCGCGAGCGCGGCGTCCTCCGCCGTCTGCAGGCCCTTGACGATCAGCGGCACGTCGAGCGCGCGGCGCAGCTTGTCGACGACCTTCCAATCGGCGCGCCCGCGATAGCTCTCGCCGCTGCGCTGGCCGCCGAACGGGCGGCCGTCGATCGACTGGCGCGCGTGGATGTAGCGCTCGCGCCGGCCGAAGGTCGGCACGTCGACGGTCACGCAGAGGGCCTTGCAGCCGGTGTCGGCCGCCCGCTTCGCGGCATCGAGCACCCAACGGTCGTCGCCATCGGTGTACAGCTGGAAGATCAGGTTGTCGCCGGCCGCGCGCGCAACCTCGTCGAGGCCCGGCCGCGTCACGCTGCTCACGAGCATGAGGCAGCCGAAGGTCTTCGCGGCGCGCGCGATCGGTAGGGCCCCGTCCGGGTGGATGTCCGTGAGGCTCGCGAGCGGCGCGAGCAGCACCGGCATGCGCTGTTTCGTGCCGATGAACGTCGTCGACAAGTCCGTGCTGCCCACGTTGCGCAGCACGCGCGGCCGGAACGCGAGACAGTCGAGCGCATAGCGGTTGCGCAGCAGCGTCGCCTCGGTCTCGGCGCCGCCGTTGATGAAGTCCCAAGCCGACGCCGACAAACGCGCTTTCGCGCGCGCGACGATTTCGGTCGTCGTCAGCGCGTCGCCGACGCTCTCGGTCTCGGTCTGCTCGGTCATGGGCTGCGACACGGGGCTCGTCGAAACGGCGATTCTTCTTCGCTCTTCTTAGTTCCCGCTCGCTTGGCGGCAGGTTCTTTGTTTGCGGATGCTACACGCAGATCCGCGGCTTGGGCTAGCGATACAGGGAAAGGATGAATCGCGCGGCTGCGGAGCGGCTAACGCGTCGCCTCGAGCTCGTAGCGCAATACCTCGACGCCGCCCGCCGGCACGTTGAAGCGCCACGCGAGATCGCCGTACTTGTCCTTCTCGCGTTGCGACGAGCGCCGGACCTTGAGCGACCGCCAACCTTCGACGGAATGCCGGATCTCCATCGTGACCGGTACGCCCTTGAGGTTCACGACGCGGTGCTCCTGGCCGACGATCGTGAACTCTCCCCGGATGCGCCGTTCGAGATCGAAGTCGGTCGTGGTCTCGAGAGTGAGGTTCAGCGCGCGGCCGATCGTGAGCTCTACGGGCAGACCGACGGGTCGATCGCGCATCTCGGCCTCGCCCGCGAATACCTCGCTGCCCGCGTACCTCTCGAACACGCGCACACGGCCGCTCGGCAGCGGCTCGCCGAGGCCCGCTCGCTCGGTGTTCGCGAAGCTCAAGACGACACTCGGCGTCTCGATCTCATCGTCTTGAATTTCGTCGTAACGGTCGATCCGGAACGAATAGAAGCGCTCGACGCGTGCCGCGGGCTTGCTCAAGAACGCGACTTGCTTCGTTTGCCGCGCGCCGAGGTCGGTCGGTAACGGCATTCGGTAGAGTTGATAGTCGCCGAGCTCCTCGCGGCTCATCACGCGCGCGGCGGTGACGACGATCTCCTCGAGCGCGCCTTGCGCGCGCGCCGCCCCCTCGTAGAGCGGCTGGACGAGATCGGTCTGGACGGCTGCCGCGGGAACCGGCAGCGGCGTCACGAAGCAACCGCGCAGCGTCGCGACGGCGTGCTCGGCCTCGGTGCGCGCGTCGCGGTCGAGCGCGCCGGCCGACGAGCCGTCTTCGTAGCCGGGCTCGAAGCCGCCCCGGCTGCCGTGCTGCTCCGCGTCGATCAGGTTCAGGTTGCCCGCGACGACTTGCACCTGCGCCTGCACGAACGCCGTCGCCGTGCGGTTCGTGAGCGTGGCCCAGCCGTCGAGCCGCATCCGGTCGCTCGCGTCGTTCAGGTGAGCGACGTAGTCCGAGCTCCAGGCGAAGCCGTGCGCGAGGTAGCTCACCTTGACCGTGCGCGGACCCGGCTCGCCGGCCGCGAGCCGCACCGACAGCCGGGGCTTCGCGACGAGCTCGTCCGGCACCTTCGTGAGCTCCAAGCCCTCCGGCAGACCCGAGCAGTACAACGCCTCGTGGCCGCCCTCGATCTCGAGCACCACGCCGGCGTTCGCCGACACGATCCGCGCGCGCTCGCGCGTCACGCGGCCCGTCTTCGGGTTGGTGCGCGTCACGATCACGGTCTCGCCGACCGAGCGCTCGAGAAGCGACGCGGGCGTGAGCTGGTCGAACGAGAAGTTGCTCTCGGCGAGCGGACGCCCGACGCCATCGAGCACGGCGGACTGCGGCAGCAGCGTGTCGACGACGCCGTCGATCGAGAGCGTGACGGGCTCCGCCGGCAGAGTGACCATGCGCGTCTCGGTGATCAGGGCAAGGTCGTCGCGATAGACGGTCACCGAGACGGAGTCCGGCTGCGGCGACGCGACGACGATCTCGTCGGCCGCGCGCGCATGCACGCCGGCGCACAGCGCCGCGAGCGCGAGTGCGCGTCGCAGCGCGCTCACCAGCTCTGCCGAATCGTGAACGTGAGCTCGGCCTCGCCGTTCGCGGGCACCGGCACGTCCCACGCGAAGCTGTCGGCGTCGGTGCGGCGGCCCTTGATCGACTCCGCGCGAACCTCGTTGAAGCGCCAGAGGCTGTCCTGGCGGATCGTCACCGTGGTCGGCATCGCGCGCGCGTTGCGCACGACGTAGGACATTGCGTAGTCGGACTGTCGGGACGAGATCCGGCTCGTCTGCTTCAAGGTCTGCTGCACCGTCACGTCGAACGCGTCGCCGATCTTGAGCGCGAGCTCCGAGCCGGCGCTCGTGTGCCCGATGCGGTCCTCGCCGACGAACTGCGGCTGGCCGCGCGCGTCGCGCGCATACACGCGCACGACGCCGCTCGGCAGCTGGTCGCCGAGCCCGGCCGCCTTCGAGTTCGACAAGCGCACGCGGACCTCGGCGGACACGGGCTCCTGCTGCGACTCGAGCTGGTAGAACGTCTGCTCGTAGCCCTTGCTCGCCTTCACACGCTCCGCGCTCAGGAAGCTCACTTGCTTCGTTTGGTTGTTCGCGATCGTCGTCGGCTGCGCGATCGGATAGACATAGTAGTCCGCGAGCTGTTGGCGGCCCGACGTCTCGATGCCGGCCCCGCGGCGCACGTTGGTCGCGCGGCGCTGGTTGTAGCGTTGCCACCATTGCGCCTCGTTGCCGACGACGTTCACGTCGCCCGCGACGAGCTGCGTGACCGCGTTCGCGAACGTCGTGCCCGACATATTCTCGAGCGTGATCCAACCCTGTAGCGCGACCTCGCCCTTCGCCTCGTCGAACACGGCAACGTAGTCCGCGTTCCACGACAACCCGTGGGTCAGGTACGCGAGCGTGACGTCCGAGCTCACGGGCTTCGCGGCCTCGGCGAGCACCGACAGCGTGGGGCTCGCGCGCAGATTCGGCGGCACCCTGTCGAAGATCACGCGTGCGGGGATGCCGTCGTCGCGCAGCACCTCGATTCGCTCGCCGACCTTGAGCACGACGCCGCCGACGGTCGATAACACCTCGGCCGTCTCGCTCGTTTCCGCGCCGCTGCCGGGATTGGTGCGCACGATGCGGATCTGCTGGCCGACCGCCTTCTCCATGAGCTTTTGCGGCGTGAGCAGGTCGTAGTCGAAGTTCTGCTCGATCACCTCGAGGCCGGACGCTCCGAAGCTCACGGTCTGCGACATGATCTGCGCGGACACGCCTTTGAACTCGATCCTGTGGCGACCGGCCGCTAAATTCACGGGGCGCACGTGCTCGACGAGCGCGAGATTCGTGTTGTAGATCGTGAGCGAGAGGCGTTTGTCCGGACTGTCCTGCGCGAACGCGGGCGAGGCGGTAGCGGCGAGCAAGCAGAAGCACAGGGCGCGGCCGAGGGTCGGCATCGGAGTAGCTCCGGTATTTGCAGTTGCGCAACATTATGGGCGCGGGTCGCGCCCGGGAACAGACGCGACGAGTCAGGGCAACGCGATGCGGGTGACTCGGGGCGCGGCGGCGAACTCGACCTGCTGCGGCCTCGGCGCGGCGCGGCCGATGAAGAACCCCTGCGCGTAATCGATGCCGTACTTCGCGAGCAACGAGAGCGCTGCCGCGCTGTGCACGTACTCGGCCACCGTCTGCATGCCGGCCGCTCGCGCGACCTCGCCGACCATCCGGACCATGCTCTGGTCCACGCGGTCGCGCACGATGCCCTTGATGAACGAGCCGTCGATCTTGAGGTAGTCCACCGGTAGCCGCTTCAGATAGCTGAACGAGCTGTAGCCCGTGCCGAAATCGTCGATCGCGATCTTGCAGCCGAGCTCGCGGAGCATCGCGACCTGCCGATCCGTCTGCGCCGCGAAGCGCACGGCGAGCTGCTCCGTGATCTCGAGCACGATCCGATCTCCCGACACACCGTGCTCGCGCAACAGGCCGCGCACGTGGGCCGCGAGCCCGTCGTCCTCGAACGCGAAGCTCGACACGTTGACCGTGAGGCGCAGCCGCGAATCCTCGGCGCGGAACTCCGCGAGCGCGCGGACCGCGTGCGCGAGCACCCAGCGGTCGATGTCGGCCATGAGGCCGAAGCGGATGGCCGCCGGCAAGAACGTCTGCGGGCTCACGAGCCGATCCTCGGCCTTGAGCCGCAGCAGGGTCTCGTAGTGCGTGACCTCGCCGCTCTTGATGTGCAGCAACGGCTGGTAGTAGAGCACGAAGCTGTCGCTGGCGAGCGCGGCGCGGATCCGCTGCATCCAGTCGACGTCCTTCGCCATCTGCTCGCTGCGCTTCTCGGCAACGCTGTAGACCTCGACGCGATTTCGACCGTGCGCCTTGGCCGTCTGGCACGCGATGTCCGCCTGCGCGATGAGCTCGTGGGCGCTGAAGCGCTCGCCGCTGATCGTCGCGATACCGATGCTGCACTGTAGATGGAACACGCGGTCCTGCTCGACGTGCTTCAGGCTGCGCATGAGCTCGAGAACCTGCGTCGCGACGAGCTTCGCATCCTGACGGCTGACGTCCTTGAGCAGCACCACGAACTCATCGCCGCCGAAGCGCGCGACGAAATCCTCGCCGCGCACGCCGTGGCGGATCTGTCGAGCGGCGAGCTTCAAGAGCTCGTCGCCCGCGACGTGGCCGCACGTGTCGTTCACGTACTTGAATTGGTCGAGGTCGATGAAGAACAGCGCGCTGCGTCTCTTCGTCCCCGCGCAGCTCGCGATCTCCCCCTCGAGCTCCGCGATCAGCCTGTGGCGGTTGAACAGGCCGGTGAGCGGGTCGTGGTTCGCGAGATGCAGCAGGTGCTGCTCGCGCTTGCGCAGCGCGCGGATCGTGTCCTCGAGGGCCGTGACGATGGAGCTCAGCTCCTTGTGCCGAGAGCGCGGGAACTCGACTTCCATATTGCCTTCGGCGAGCTGCGCGAGCGGCCGTTGCAGATTCGACAGCGGTGCGAGCGAGCGGCGCAGGAACAGCGTACCCGCGGCCCAAGCCGCCGCGAGCAGCGCGAACAGCACGCCGCTCGCGAGCGCGAGCCGCGGCCAGAGCATGCGCTCGTAGCCGGCGAAGTCGAGCTCGATGCTCACGAACCCGAGCAACTCGGTCGAGGTCTTCGGCGCCGCGGGATCGAACTCGAACAGGCCGTCGCCCGCGAAGGCCTCGGTCCAGATCGGGCCCGACAAGCGGAAGCGGGTGCGGTCGACGTTCTCGGTGAGCAGGAACGGCGGCGTGACGCCGGCTTTCGCCCCGAGCTCGGACTGGATGTTGGCCGCGAGCGGCGGTCCGCTCGCGCGCTCGACGCCCGACCGGCCGAGCGACATCAGAGTCGAGCCGTCGGCGCGATACCACGTGACGCGCTCGATCTCGGGGAACTTCGCGACGAAGCGTTCCACGCCGAGCACCGCCTCGCTCTCGTCGTGATAGAACGGCGCGCCGAGCTCGTTGAGCTCCTCCGCCCACTGGCCGGCCCAGTGAGCGAGGTTGTTGCGCACCACGGAGCCCGACGTCCAGGCGAGCGCGGCGATCGCGAACGCGGCGATGATCGCCGCGATCGCAAGCTGCGCGACAAGCACCTCGGTCACGAGGCTCCGGCCCGACGCCAGCACCACTCGTTGTGTGTCAGTCGGGTTCACGGAGCACCAACGCCGCCGACGGCGCCGTCGCGACACCGAGCTCGCGCGCGACGCCCGGGTTCACCTCGAGCCTGACCTCGGTGAGCGGCGTCATCGCGGGTAGGCTCGCGGTCGCGCCCGAGCTCACGCGGTCGAGCACCGCGCGCACGTTGCGCGCGACGTCGTCCGGCGTGCTGCTCGCGCTCACGAGCGCGCCCCACGAGAGCAAGGCCTCGTTCGGCACGAGCACACCGACGCCGTGCGAGACGGCGTAACTCAAGAGCTCGCGAAGCACGGGCGGGCTCAGGATCCGGTTGTCAGGGAACAGCCAAAGCCCGTCGACCTGCGACGCGAGCCGCTTGAACAGATACAGAGTCTCGCGGTCCGACGACGACACCTCCGATTTGATCTCGACGGCGCCGGCCGCGGCCGTCCGCGCTTCGGCGATCAGCCCCTTTTGGGCCTCGCTTACGATCAGCCCGATCCGCTTACGAGACGGATCGAGCGAGCTCCAGCCACGCAACTGCAGCGCGAGCGGAGGCAGCGGCTGCACGCCCCAGATCGCCCGACCGCTTCCGAGCAGCTCTTGGTAGTTGAATACCTGGCAGAACACGAGCGGCGTCGCGCCGAGATGCTCGCGCGCGAAATCCGCCGCCTCGCGCCCGACCGCGATCGCGATCGCGGGCTTGAGCGCGACGAGCGGCGCGAGCAGATCCGGCGAATCGGGCACGTGCAGCGCGACGAGCGCCGCGCGGTAGCGCGCGGCTGGCAGCTGCTCGACGATCTGTGTCGCAACCTCGCGATAGTCGGCCGTACCCTCCTGGAACAGCACGACGACGTCGCGCGGCGCGGACGCGGGCGGCGGCCGCGGCTTCGGAGGCGGCTTCGGGGCCGGCAGCGGAGGCGGCGAGGTCTCGACCGCGACCGGAGGAGGGCTCGCCTCGGGCTCCGGCGTCGGCTGTACAGGCGCATCCGGGCGGAAAATCGCGCAGCCCGCGAGGGCGAGCAGGGACGCGGCGATCAGCCCCCGCCGGGCGGCGCTGCGGACAGGCGTCGGCATAGTCTCGGGAGCTTATAAAGTGATCCCGAAAATGGGCGTGTTCAGGGTCACAGATCGGGCGCCGCGAGCCCGCGGGCCTGCATTTCGTAAGGTTTATGCGCTTCTTTCGGGACTCGGCACGGTCTGGCGATAACGCCAGAACGCCGGCAGCGCCGGGATGCAGAGCGCGACTCCGGCGACGCAGATCAGCCCGCCCAAGACGATCGAGCGCGACACGCCGAAGCGCTCGGCCATGAAGCCCGCGCGCATGTTGCCGAGCAGCGGACCGGTCATGTACGAGAGCTGCTCGATCCCGGCCATGCGGCCGCGCAACGCCGGCGGGATCGTCTCGTTCCAAAGCGTCATCCGGAACAGGCCGCTGACCATATCGGCGGCGCCTGCGAGCGCGAGGCACGCGACGGCGATCGGCAGCGAATGCGCAAAGCCGAGCGCCGCGATCGCGAGTCCCCAAACCGCGGCCGCGATCACGATCGCCGCGCCGCGGCGGCGCACGTTGCGCGTCCAGGCGCTGAACACGGTCACGAGCAACGCGCCGACGCTCATCGCCGAGTAGAGGAAACCGACGGTCGCCGTGCCGCCGAGCTGCTCGGCGAGCGCCGGGAACACGGCCATCGGCATCGCGAACGTCATCGCGACGATATCGACGACGTACGTGCCGATCAGCTCGGGCCGTCCCGCGGCGTAGCGCAGGCCGTCGACGATGGTCGTGAGACCGGCGGACGGTGTGTTCTCGGCCGGCGGCATCGCGCGCATCGCCGCGAGCGCCGCGAGCGAAACGGTGAACGTGGCGACCTCGATCGAGTAGGTCAGCGGCAACCCGAGCGCGGCGATCGCGATGCCCGCGAGAGCGGGCGCGGCGATCGAGGCCGTCGTGCCGCGCAGCGACGTGAGCGCGGACACGGCCGCGAGGTCGCCGACGTCGACGAGCTTCTGGGTGATCGCCTCGAGCGAGGGCCGGTGAAAGCCGTTGACGGCGGACGTGAACGCGGCGACGACGAACAGCACCGCCACGCTCGGCCGCGGCAGCAGAGAATTGACGACGAGCGCGAGCGAGCCGAGCGCCATCAGGGCTTCGCAGCGCAGCAGCAAGCTGCGCCGGTCGAGCGAGTCCGCGAGCGCGCCTCCCCAGAGCGCCGTGACCGCGAGCGGCACGAGCTGCACGCTGCCGATCAGTCCGACGGCGGCCGAGGACTTCGTGAGGCCATAGACCTGCACGGGCAGCGCGACGTAGGTGATGAAGTTGCCGAACGAGCTCACGAGCTGGCCGATGAAGGCGAGCCGGAAGTCGCGGTGGCGACGCAGCGGGGAGATGTCGAGCAGCATGGCGGCGTGCAGTGGAAGCAGGGTCAGAGCGCCACCGCTGTCGCGAAGATAGCGAAACGACCCTACGGCATCTCGATCGATCCGGCCGGATGGTCGGGAATCGCGTCCGGCAACGCGTCGGGGGGCAATGCGGGCAGACTCGACAGCAGCTCGCTCAAGGTTGTGCGCTTGGCGCGCTTGCTGCGGGCCTTGGCGTCGCACGCGGGGCTGCCTACTCGCGCAGACTTGGGTCTACGTTTCTCGGAGTTCATTTCAGCACCGACGCCGAGCCCTGTGTTGCGCGCAATTGTACATGCGCCGGAGTTAGAGGACGTTGTAGATCCGGACCCTCGGATCGGAGCTCGGCAGCTCCTCGGTCTGCAGCACTTGGCCGTCGCGTTCGATCGTCAGCGGCACCGCTCGAATTTCTCTGCCGAGCAGGCGATCGAGCTCGGGTGCGACGAGCATCGGGTTGTCAGCCACTGGTCCATGCATCTCGATCGAGAAAATGGCGACCAACGCAACCAGCCCCGCGACCACACCTACGCTCGTCACCGCAAACCCGATCCTATGTCTCACGGGCAACGGTGCGGCGAGTCTCGCGCGCATGCGTTCGACGCCGCCCGGCGGCGGCTCGAGCAACTCGAACGGCGATTCAGGCCCGGTCTGCATCGGTCAATATCTCTTGCGGCTGCAGCCGCTTCCGCAGAAGCGCGAGCGCGCGGCTGCGGCGGGAGCCGACGGTACCTTCGCGAACACCGGTGACGGCCGCGATCTCACCGTAGCTCATTCCCGCGAGCTCGCAAAGCAACAACACGCGCTTCAGGCGCTCCGGCAATTCGTCTATCGCGCGTTGCGTTCGGCGCGACAGGATCGGTGCGCCGTCGTGCTGGGACGCCGGCTCTTCGGACCACGCATCGAGCGATACGAACCGCCAAAGCTTCTTGCGCCTGCGGCGATTGGACGCGAGGTTGAGCGCGGTGCGGTACACGAACGCATTGAAGCCTTCCGGGCGGATCCGACCGCGCGCGCGCCAGCAACGTAGGAACGCTTCCTGCACGACGTCCTGACTCTCCATTCGGTCCCAGAGCCAGCGATAGACGACGTTGTAGAGCGGCTTCTCGAGCACGCGGTAGAGCTCGACCCAGGACGCTTCGTCGACGCCCGTCATCGGTCCGCGATCTTGGATCCGGCGGCGTGCCCTACTGACCCTGTGGCCAATGCACGACGAAGAACAGCATTCCGGCTTTCTCGGGCTTGGTGGGCTCGTCCTTGCCGGTGTCCTTGCCGGGCTCGTCGGCCATCCGCTCCGCGAGCACGACGAATTCCCCTCGTTTGATCGTGACGCTGACGTTGAGGTCTTGCATGACCGGCCGCCGCGCGAAGGTGACATGCGCAATGAGATCGAGATTGTCGCCACTCGCACGTAGAGTCTGATCTATGTTTAGCGATCCGCCGTGCGCGCTGCCGCTCGCTCCGGACTGCGTCGTAATGGTCGAGGAGTCCTGCACCGAGAAGCCGAGGTCGCCGTGCACGCGCTCGAGCTGCTGGAGCACGGCGCTGAGTGGTTTGAGCAAAGCGTCGGCGGTGTCCGGCTTGCCCAGAACTCCATAGATCACCCAATACTGCAAAGTAACGCGTGGTGTTGGGCCTGCGTTGCGTGCCGCGATCGCCTTGAGCACCGCGGCGACCTGCGCCTGCGACGCGGCCGGCGCTTCGATCAACAGTTGACCGGTCGGCAGCCGCTCAACTCTGCACATCGATGAGTTCGTAACGGGGTTCGGCGCCGGGCCTGTTACGCATTGCGCCTCCACCACGGACCGAATCGCATCGGCGATTTCCTTCGCGTTCTTCGCGTCGAGGTCGTACACGGCCGTATCGGCGAAGGCGGCCGCGGCGAGCAGCAACAGACCGAGCGGGGCTAGCGTGCGGAGCTTCATGGCTTCGTTCCTCCTCGGGGGGTCGGCCTTATATACACCCGAGGACGGTCTCGTCTTCCCAGACGCACCGTGGCGCAGTTCCAGCCGGGAGCGCGGCTAGCTCGAGCGCGAGACGCCGCTCAGGTCCCGATAAACGCTGCCGACTGGCGCAGCAAACTCGATCGATGCCAACCGAAGCGTGTCTCCGCTCGCGTACGTTTCCACTTCCCAGCCTTCCGCACGACGACGAAACACTTCGACCGACGGCCGATCCTGCGCAACGAGAACGTATTCGAGCAGCGACGCGAGCCGCGCGTAGCCGAGGCGCTTCTCGAGCCGGTCGCGGGCCTCGGTCGTCGGCGACAGGACTTCTACGACGACCGTTGGCTCGCCGAGGTAGTAGGTGCCCGCTTTGACCGGTTCCCGCGAAACCATCAAGTCCGGGTAGTAGAAGTCGTCCTGTACACGCACCTTCATGTCCGACATGTACACGCGCCACGGCGCTCGCAGCGCCGCGTACAGCTGCGCCGCGAACGCGATCGCAATCAGATTATGGAATTGGCTGACGCCGACCATCTCGTGCAGCTGACCGGCAACCAGCTCGCGGCGAACGGTCGCCGACCTCTCAGCCTCGAGGTACTGCTCCGGCGTCAACGCCGACAATTTGCGGACCGTGGACATCGCCGACGTAGGATACCGTGACCATCTTCCGAACGGTAACGCTCGGTCACGACGCCTCGACACGAGGGAATCTAATGGATCGCCCGAAGAATTCGAATCTCGTCGCGACAACGAGATTCCCGGTCTTACATCGCCTTCGCTGCGCGCCCTGAGCTGCGCCGCGAGGCGAAGAACGCGTCGAGCGCCCGCGCGGTGTGCGACTTCGCGCCGCGTTTCGCGAGCTGCTCGGGCGTGCCCTGCGCGACGATCTTGCCGCCGCCCGCGCCGCCCTCGGGGCCGAGGTCGATGATCCAATCGGCCTCCGCGAGCACATCGAGATTGTGCTCGATCACGATCACGCTGTTGCCCGCGTCGACGAGCCGGTGCAGCACGCGCGTGAGCTTCTCGACGTCCGCGATGTGCAGGCCGATCGTCGGCTCGTCGAGCACGTAGAGCGTCGGCGCGCTTAAGCGGGCGCGCAGGTACTCGGGCCGCACCTTCGCGAGCTCGGTCACGAGCTTCACGCGCTGCGCCTCGCCGCCCGAGAGCGTCGGGCTCTGCTGGCCGAGCGTGAGGTAGCCCAAGCCGACGTCCCGGAGCAGCCCGAGCGTGTGGCTGATCTTCGGGTGCGCCGCGAAGAACGCGACCGCCTCGTCGACCGTCATCGCGAGCACGTCGCCGATGCTCTTGCCCTTGTACTCGACCGCAAGCGTCTCCGCGTTGAAGCGTGCGCCGCCGCAGCGCTCGCAGCTCACGCGCACGTCGGGCAAGAAGCTCATCTCGATCTTCTTGAGGCCCTGCCCCTCGCAACCTTCGCAGCGGCCGCCCGACACGTTGAACGAAAAGCGGCTCGACTCGTAGCCGCGGATTCGCGCCTCGGTCGTATCGGTGAACAGCTTGCGCACCTCGTCCCAAATGCCGACGTAGGTCGCGGGGCACGAGCGCGGCGTCTTGCCGATCGGCGTCTGATCGACCTCGAGCACTCGGCCGATCCCTCGCCAGCCCTCGATCGCATCGACGTTCGCGAGCTTCGCGGTCTTGCCGCGCTGCGCCGCGACGAGGCGGGCCACGTTGTCGTGGAGCACGTCGCGGATCAGCGTGCTCTTGCCGCTGCCGCTCACGCCAGTCACGCAGACGAGCCGCCCGAGGGGCAGCGCCGCGTCGAGCGCGCGGAGGTTGTGGCGACTGACGCCCTTGAGCTCGAGCCAGCCGGGGCCGTTGGCGAGGTCTGCGCCGTTGCCAGCCGTTACGGCATTCGCGTGCACATCGGCATCGCGGACATCGCTGCGCCCGGCGCCGTTGCGGACCACGGCGCGGCGCGGCTGCAGCGGATGGCTCGGCGGCGACGCGAGCACGCGGCCCGTCGTCGAGCGCTCCGACGCGAGCAAATCGGCGAGCGTGCCGTTCACGATCACCTCGCCGCCGTTGCGGCCCGCGCCGGGACCTAAGTCGACGACGTGCTCGGCGCGGCGGATCGTGTCCTCGTCGTGCTCGACGACGACGATCGTGTTGCCGCGCGCCGACAGCGCGGCGACCGTGTCGAGCAGCCGCGCGTTGTCGCGCGGATGCAGGCCGATCGTCGGCTCGTCGAGGATGTAGCAGACGCCGCGCAGGTTCGAGCCGAGCTGTGCGGCGAGCCGGATCCGCTGCGCCTCGCCGCCCGAGAGCGTCGGCGCCGCGCGATCGAGCGTGAGGTAGCCCAAGCCGACGAGGTCGAGGAAGCCGAGCCGGCTCGCGAGCTCCGGCAGCACGTCGCGCGCGATCTCGCGCGCGCGGCCGTCGAGCTCGAGCTTCTCGAAGTGCTCGCGCGATTCGCTCACCGAGAGCGCCGTGAGCTCGGCGATGCTGCGCCCCGCGAGCGTCACGGCCAGCGCCTCGGGTTTCAATCGCCGGCCCGCGCAGGCGGAGCACGCCTCGGGCTCGGCTTCGCCCTCGAGCCACTGGGACTCCTCGCCGGTTTGCTCGGTGTCGAAGCCCGCGAGCTCGACGCCGGTGCCGAAGCAGCTCGGGCACCAGCCGTAACGAGAGTTGTAAGAAAACAGCCGCGGGTCGAGCGGCTCGAAGCTCCGCCCGCAGCTCGAGCACGCGCGCTCCGTCGAGAACAGCTCGCCGTCACCCGCGCCGTCCTTACCGGCCGGCGTCCGCGGATGCGTGTGCGCGTCGGCGGCTCGCTTGCGCGACTTGCCGCGCTCGCTGATCTCCGCGGCTGCGCGCCGGCGCGCGCTGCGCGTCGCGTTGCCGGTGCGCGCGCCCGCCGCACGCAGTTTTGCGGCCTCGGCCGCGACGCGGTCGGCCGCGCCCGCGCCGAGCTCGGTCACACGGACCATGCTGCGGCCGAGCGCGAGCGCGCGCTCGAGCGCCGCCGCGAGCTCGCGGTCGGCGCTCGGCTCGACGTCGAGCTCGGCGACCGGCAGCTCGATGTCGTGCTCCTTGAAGCGATCGAGCCGGGGCCAGCGATCGGTCGGCGTCGCGACGCCGTCGACGCGCAGCGCGGCGTAGCCGCGCGCCGACGCCCAGTCCGCGAGCTCCGTGTAGTAACCCTTGCGGCCGATCACGAGAGGCGCGAGCAGCGCGATCCGCTTGCCGCGGTAGCGGGTCATGAGCTTCGCGTGGATCGACTCGACGCTCTGCGCCTCGATCGCGACGCCGCAGTCGGGGCAGTGCTGGAGCCCGAGCTTCACGAACAGCAGGCGCAGGAAGTGGTAGATCTCCGTGAGCGTCGCGACCGTGCTCTTGCGGCCACCGCGGCTCGTCCGCTGCTCGATCGCGACCGTCGGCGGGATGCCGTACACCGCGTCGACGTCGGCGCGGCCCGCGGGCTCGACGAATTGACGCGCGTACGCGTTCAGCGATTCGAGGTACCGGCGCTGGCCCTCGGCGAACAGGATGTCGAACGCGACGGTGCTCTTGCCGCTGCCGCTGACGCCAGTGATGACAGTGAAAGTGTCGCGCGGGATCGCCAGATCGATGTTCTTCAGGTTGTGCTCGCGCGCGTGCACGATCTCTATCTGGTTCGCCGACTGCCGCCCGTTCTGCGCAGCGCTCGGGCGCGGCGGCGGCCGCGCCGCATCTGCCACACCACTTTGCTCGACGGGCGCGCCGGCGAGTCCGCGTGCGGCGGCGAGGGCGGCGTCGTGTGCGAGGAGCGCGCGGCCCGTGTGGCTTGCGGGGCTCGCGCGGATGTCCGCGGGCGTGCCCACGGCGACGATCGCGCCGCCCGCGTCGCCGCCCTCGGGGCCGAGGTCGACGACCCAGTCGGCGGCGGCGATCACGTCCAAGTTGTGCTCGATCACGAGCACCGAATGACCCGCGTCGACGAGCCGCTCGAGCGCCGCGACGAGCTTCGCGATGTCGGCGAAGTGCAGGCCTGTCGTCGGCTCGTCGAATAGAAACAGTGTCGCGGCTTTGCGCGCGCCGCCGCCGTCGGCGAGCTCGCCCGCAAGCTTCAGGCGCTGCGCCTCGCCGCCCGAGAGCGTCGGCACCGGCTGACCGAGCGCGAGGTAGTCGAGACCGACGTCGACCAGCGGCTGCAAGCGCGTGCGGACCTCTTTGTTCGCGGCGAAGTACACGAGTGCGTCCGCGACGGTCATCTCGAGCACGTCGGCGATCGACTTCGGCTCGCTGCGCCCAAGCGCGAGCTTCACGTCGAGCACCTCGGCCCGGTAGCGCTTGCCGTTGCAGTCCGCGCAGCGCAGGTACACGTCGCTCAGGAACTGCATCTCGACGTGCTCGAAGCCGTTACCCGAGCACGCGGGGCAGCGGCCGTTGCCGCTGTTGAAGCTGAAGGTGCCGGCCGTGTACTTGCGCTCACGCGCGAGCGGCTCGGCCGCGAACAGCTTCCGTATCGGCTCCAGCACGCCGACGAAGCTCGCGGGATTGCTGCGAGTCGTGCGGCCGATCGGCGCCTGGTCGACGAGCACGACGTCGCCGATCTGCTCGGCGCCTTCGAGGGCCGCGTGAGCACCGGGCGCGTCCTTCGGCTTGCCGAGCGCGCGCAAGAGCGCGTTGTGCAACACGTCCTCGACGAGCGTCGACTTGCCCGAGCCGCTCACGCCCGTCACGCAGACGAGCCGGTTCAGCGGGATCTCGACGTCCACGTGCTTCAAGTTGTGCTCGCTCGCGTCGCGGATCGTGAGCTTTGGCGCGCGCGCGCGGACCGCGCGCAACGCGCGCGAGCGTCCAACGCGCAGCTCGCCGCGCAGGTACTTCGCGGTGAGGGACTGTCCGTCGCGCAGCAGCGCGGCCGGCGCGCCGTTGAACACGATCTGGCCGCCCGCTCGTCCGGGTCCGGGGCCGAGATCGAGGATCCGATCCGCCGCGCGCATGAGCTGCGCGTCGTGCTCGACGACGAGCAGCGTGTTGCCCGCGTCGCGGAGCTTCGCGAGCACGCCGACGACACGATCGAGGTCGCGCGGGTGCAGGCCGATGCTCGGCTCGTCGAGCACGAACAGCGTGTTCACGAGCGACGTGCCGAGCGCGGTCGTGAGGTTGATCCGCTGCACCTCGCCGCCGGACAGCGTGCGCGATTGACGGTCGAGCGTGAGGTAGCTCAAGCCGACGTCGCACAAGAACCCGAGCCGGCTCCCGATCTCCGCGAGCACGAGCTCGGCCGCGTCGTCGAGCGGCTTCGGCAAGGTGAGCCGCGCGATGAGCTCCCGCGTGCGCTCGACCGGCAGCAGCATCACGTCGTGGATCGAGAGCCCGGGCAACGACGCGAACGAGTCGTCGCCGAGCGTGGGCAGGTGCGCGCGGAGGCGCTTCTCCGGCGCGAGCACGGCGCGTGCGTCCTCGAGTGTGCCGAGGCGCCAGAGCAGCGACTCGGGCTTGAGCCGCGCGCCCGCGCACTCGGGGCACGCGTCGTAGGATCGGTACTTCGAGAGCAGCACGCGGACGTGCATCTTGTAGGCCTTCGACTCGAGCCACGCGAAGAAGCGCTTTACGCCGTACCACTTCTTCTGGCGCCACGAGCCCTCGCCCTCGATCACCCACGCGCGCTGCTCGGAGGTGAGGTCGCGCCACGGCACGTCCGTCGGCACGCCGCGCTGTGCCGCGAAGCTCATGAGGTCGTCCTGGCACTCCTTGTTGCTCTTCGTCTGCCACGGCTTGATTGCGCCCTGCGCGAGCGTCTTGCCCTCGTCCGGGATCACGAGCCGGTAGTCGATCCCGATCGTTCGGCCGAAGCCGCGGCAGTGCTCGCACGCGCCGAGCGGCGAGTTGAACGAGAAGCTGTTCGGCACGACGTCGCCGTACGCGATGTCGCAGTGCGCGCAGTGGCGGTGCGCCGAGTATTTGAAGGTGCCCGCTTCGGTCTCGGGCGGCGAGGCCGCCGAGCGCCCTTCCCGAGACACGCCGGAAGTCGGTCCCTCGGGCTCGTGTGCGCACATCCCTGTGCGCACACGGTCTCGGGAAGGACGCTCGACGCCCTCGCCGCCCGAGACCGAAGCGGGCGTCTTGTCGATGAGGCGCACGGTCACGTGGCCCTGCCCGAACTTGAGGGCGTGCTCGAGCGCTTCGACGATCCGCGCCCGGTTCGCCGTCGTGAACGCGACCCGGTCCTGGATCACTTCGATCTGCGTCTTGGTGCGCGCGTGGACCTTCGTGTAGCCCTGGCGCGTGAGATAGGTCTCGACCTCGTCGCGCTTGAAGTTCTTCGGGATCGGCACGGTGAACGTGACGAGCACCCGCGCGCCCTCGCCGCCGACGGCCGGGTCGGCCGCGAGCTGCGCGTAGATCGACTCGGCGTCGTCGCGCCGCACCTCGCGCCCACAGTTGCGGCAGTAGAGGACGGCCGCGCGCGCGAACAGCAGCTTCAGATGGTCGTTGAGCTCCGTCATCGTGCCGACGGTCGAGCGCGACGTGCGAACCGGGTTCGTCTGATCGATCGCGATCGCAGGCGGAATGCCCTCGATCCGGTCGACCTGAGGCTTGTCCATGCGGTCCAAGAACTGGCGCGCGTACGGCGAGAACGTCTCGACGTAGCGGCGCTGGCCCTCGGAGTAGATCGTGTCGAACGCGAGCGACGACTTGCCCGAGCCGCTCACGCCCGTCACGACGACGAGCTCGTTGAGCGGCAGATCGAGATCGAGGCCGCGCAGATTGTTCTGGCGCGCCCCGCGGATGCGGATAACGTTGTCGGTCATGCGGTCGCCGGCAGATGAGGCCGATAGCTGCGCGACGCAATGCCGCGAGCCGTCGGCCAGCCGGATATTGTAGCTGCGCTGCGGCCGAAAGCCCGGTGCACGCGGCGCGAAAGCCGGTGTAGGATGCCGCGGACACGTTCACGAGGCGCCGCGCGTCGGCAGGCCCGACCAAAGAATATCGAGCGGCTCGCCAGGACGAGCCGAACCAGACTCGGGGGACACCACGATGACCAAAAACCTATGGGCCGCCGGCCTTTGCCTAGCGCTCACCGCAACGGCGCACGCGCAGACGGCACCGCCCGAGATTCCGTTCGACTCCGTCGCGGATTTCTTCAAGCTCCCCGACAACGTGTACTTCGGCGAGGTCGCCGGCATCGCGGTGAACTCGCAAAAGCACGTGTTCGTCCTGTCGCGCGGCAACACGAGCGGCCCCGCCTACGGCGCGGCCGCGACCCAGCTGCTCGAGTTCGATCAGGACGGCAAGTTCGTGCGCGAGATCGGCAAGAACCTCTACGCCTGGTCGTTCGCGCACACGGTGCGCGTCGATCGACACGACGACATCTGGGTCGCCGACAAGGGCTCCGACGTCGTCGTGCGCTTCGACCCGGCCGGTCGAGTGAAGATGGTGTTCGGCCGCAAACCCGAGGCGTCGGACGAGAACGCGCATCCGCTCGGACATCCGCAGCCGCCGCTGCCGCCGGTCGACGGGATGTTCCGTCAAGTCACCGACACTGCGCTCGACTCGAAGGACAATATCTATATCAGCGACGGCTACATCAATTCGCGGGTTGCGAAATACGACGCCGAGGGGAACTGGGTCGGCTCGTTCGGAACGCCGGGCAACGGCCCGGGGCAGTTCAACACCCTGCACACGATGGTGATCGACGCGCAGGACCGTATCTACGTCGGGGATCGCGGCAACCGCCGGATCCAAGTGCTCGACACCTCGGGCAAGGTCCTCAACGTGTTCACGATCGACGTGCCTGCGCCGCCGAACGCGCCATTCGCGATCGGCAATCGACCCGCGGAAGGCGCCGGCCCCGGACAAAGCAAACCCGGCGCGCCGTGGGCGATCTGCATCACGCCCGGACCCACGCAGTACTTGTACGTCGCGGACTCGTTCCCCGGGCGAATCTACAAGCTCTCGCTCGACGGCAAGGTCCTCGGCTGGCTCGGCGGAACGGGCAAGACGTTGAAGAAGTTCGGCTGGATCCATGAGCTCGCGTGCCCGTCGGAGAACGAGATTTACGCCGCCGAGCTGCTAACCTGGCGCGCGCAGAAGCTGGTGCTGCATCCGCGCTAGCGAGCGGCGCGCAATCCGTTTTCGACACGACACTCGTCCATGCGCAAAGACCGATGAGCAATTCCGACCTCGAGCTTTCGCCGACTGCGCGCGCGCGCCGACGCACGCTCGCGAGCCTCGCACGGCTCGCGGGCGCCGGTGCCGCGCTGCCGTTCGTCGGCTTCGCGACCTCACCCGCGCTCGCGCAAACCGGCGCCCCAGCGCCTGCGCCGCCCGCCGGCCCGCCGCGGTCCGCGCCGCAGCCCGGCACGCGGCTCGTGCTGCTCGGCACGCACGGCGGGCCCGGCATCGAGCAGAACCGCGCGGAGACGGCGAGCGCGGTCGTCGTCGACGGCGTCCCGTATCTCGTCGATTGCGGCTACGGCTCGCTGCGCACGCTCGTCCTCTCGACGATCGGCTACCAGCAGCTCGACTCGATCTTCTTCACGCACCTGCACGACGACCACACCTCCGATTTGCCGGCGCTGCTTTCGCACCAGTGGACCGGCGGCGCCAAGAAGACGCCGACCGACTGCTACGGACCGCCCGGCACGGCGAAACTCGTCGAGGCTACGCTCGGCTTCCTGCGCTCGAATGTAGAGATCAGGACGGTCGACGAGGGCCGCACGGTCGACCCGGCGACACTGTTCCACGGCCACGACGTGGCCGCGACGTCGTCGCCGACGCGCGTGCTCGCGGACGACCGCGTGACGGTGACCGCAGTCGAGAGCGCGCACTTCCCCGCGCGCGCGACGGCGAAGATGACGCATCGCGCGCTCGCCTATCGCTTCGACACGAAGCAGCGTTCGATCGTGTTCACGGGCGACACCGCGTACTCGGAGAACATCGTGGGTCTCGCGAAGGGCGCGGACATCTTCGTCTGCGAGTGCATGGCGCAGAGTGTCTACGAGCAGAACATCGCACGCGCCAAAGAGGCCGAGGCGGCGGGCAACAACGAAAGCATCGCGCGCCACGTCGCCGAAACCCACTCGACGCCGGGCGACGTCGGCCGAATGGCCGCGAAGGCGAAGGTCAAGACCGTCGTGCTGAACCACCTCTTGCTGGGCGCGCGCCAGCCGGGCGGCCTCGACTACGCCCTCTCGAACTTCACGGACGGCGTGCGCGCGGAGTTCGCGGGCGAAGTGATCGTCGGCCAGGATTTGATGGTGCTATGAGCTACGAATCGACGCGCGGCGCAGCCGCGCCGCGCGGGCAGGCGTTTGTCCCGACGGCATCGACCTCGCTCGCGGCGAGCGCGCTCGTCGTGCTGCTCGCGGCCGCGTCGCCGCGCGGCGCCGAGGCGCAGGCGCCGGGCGACCGGCCCGAGGAGATGGTCGTCACCTCGAGCATCATCCCGACGCCGCGCCGCGAGATCGGAACGGCAGTGTCCGTGATCGACGGCGCGGCGATCGAGCTGCGTGGCTACGAGTCGCTCGCGGACACGCTGCGCACGCAGCCCGGCATCGGTGTCACCAACTCGGGCGGCGCGGGCAAGAACACGACGCTGCGGATCCGCGGCGAGGACGGCTACCGAACGCTGCTGATCATCGACGGCGTGAAAGCGCTCGATCCGAGCGGCCCGCAGGCGGCGCCGAGCTTCGACAGTCTCGTCGCAACCCCCGACCTCGAGCGCGTCGAGATCCTGCGCGGTCCGCAGGGCTTCATCTACGGCGCCGACGCGGGCGGCGTCGTGAACGTGATCACGGGCACCGGCAGCGGCGATCTCGCGGGCCGCGTCGGGATCGAGACGGGCACGTATGCGAGCCGCAAGCTCGACGCCATGATCGGCGGCGCCGCCGAGAGCTTCGACTACGTGGTGTCCGGCACGCGCTTCGAGACGGACGGTTTCAACGCGCAGGCCTCCGACACCGTGCTGCGCGACGACGACGGCGCGGACAACACGACGCTGCACGCGAAGCTCGGCTGGAACGCGACCGACAAGCTCAGGCTCCAGCTCGTCGTGCGCAACATCGACGCGACCGCCCAATACGACGCCTGCTCGTTCCCGACCACGAACGACTGCGCGCAGCGCACAGATCAGACGACCTACCGACTCTCGGCCGACTATCGCGCCGGCAAGACGACGAGCACGTTCGCGTATACGGATCTCGACGTCGACCGCGACAACCTCGCGGACGGCGTGAGCGCGTTCGACACGCATGGGATCACGAAGCACCTCGAGTACACGGGCAGCTTCACGCCGTCGAGCGCGACGACGCTCGTCTACGGCGTGGACCTGCAGCGCGACACGGCGACGGGCTCCGGCGATCTCGCGCGCGACCAGCGCGGCTACTACGCCGAATACGAAGGCAAGTTCGCGTCGCGCTTCTACGTCTCGATCGGCGCACGCTACGACGACGGCGACGACTTCGGCGCGCACACGAGCGGCCGGCTCAGCGCCGCCTACGTGACCGAGCGCGCCGACGGCGGCGTGCTGAAGTACCGCGCGAGCTACGGCACGGGCTTCCGCGCGCCGAGCCTCTACGAGATCTCCTACGACCGCGGCCCGTTCGCATTTCCGCCGGCGTCCTCCACCCAGCTCCGCGACGAGACGAGCCGCGGCTACGACGTCGGCGTCGAATACGACGCTACGAGCGGCCTGCGCCTCGAGGCCACGTACTTCGACCAGAAGACCGCCGACGAGATCTACTTCGACCTCGTCGGCTTCAGCGGCTACTTGCAGGGCAGCGGCACGAGCGCGTCGAAGGGCGTCGAGCTCGGTGCGGCCGCACCGCTCGGCCAGCGCTGGCAGCTGCTCGCGAACTGGACGCACAACGACACCGAGGACACCGCGGGCGACGCGCGGCTCCGCCGGCCGAAGAACTATGGCAACGTCGGGATTCTGTGGAACGGACGCGACGCGCGGCTGCGCGTCGTGGCGAACTACCGGCTCTCGCGCGACGCGGTCGACGTCGGCGGCGTCGCGCTCGACGACTACGGCGTGCTCGACGTGTCGGCCGCGTACTCGGTCAACCGCACGCTCGAGGTCTTCGCGCGGCTCGAGAACGCGACGGACGAGAGCTACCGAGAGGTCGTGGGCTACAACACGGCCGGGCGCGCGCTCTACGCCGGCGCGCGGCTCAAGTTCTAGAGCGGCGCGCGGCGCCGGTCGCGCGTGCCCAGCGCGACCACGATCGACACGACCATCACCGCCGCGATGTACCACGCGAACGCGACGTCGCTGCCCGACTTCGCGATGAGCCAGATCGCGACGAAAGGCGCCGTGCCGCCGAACACCGCGTACGCTAGGCCGTAGCCGACGCTCACCGCGCTCACGCGCACGGCGTGCGGGAACGTCTCGCACATCGCGGCCGGGATCGGAGCCATCGACACCGCGAGCAGCGCCGAGAACGCCATCTGAGCGGCGGCGATCGTGAGCGTGCTCGTGCCGTGCATCGCGGCTGCGAGCGGATACGCAAGCACGACGCACCCGGTCATGCCGCTGAGCATCACGCGCTTGCGGCCGATGTGGTCCGACACCCAGGCCGCGATCGGCAGCACGACGAGGAACGTCAGGATCGACGACGTGGTGATGTCGAGCGCGGCCGCGCGCCCGACCGGCGTCTTCTCCGCGACCCAGGTCGCCGCATAGACGAACAACGTGTAGTACGTCGCCGCGGTGCCCACATTCAGCGCGAACACGCGCAGCACCTCGAGCCGGTGGTGCTGGAACGCGAGCTTGAGAGGCGACGCGGAAGGCGGCCGCGCGGGACTGTCGAGCATGTTGCGGCGAAGCACGACGCCGACGATCGCGACCAAGATCCCCGACACGAATGCGGCGCGCCAGCCCCAGCTCGCGAGCTGCTCGGCGCTCAGGCGATTCGTGAGCAGCCCGCCGACCGCGGAGCCGAGCATCGTGCCGGCCGTCGCGCCGAACATCGAGAAGCTCGCGAAGAAGCCGCGCCGCTTCGCGGGCGAGTTCTCGGCGAGGAACACGATCGACGCGGTGAACTCGCCGCCGACGGCCATGCCCTGGAACATCCGCAGGAGCACGATCAGGAACGAGGCGCCGACGCCGAGCGTCGCGTAGGTCGGGAGGAAGCCCATCAGCACCGTCGGGATCGCCATCATCGCGATCGACATGAGCAGCGCACGCGCGCGGCCGTAGCTGTCGCCGATGTAGCCGAACAGCGCCGCGCCGACGGGCCGCATCAAGAAGCCCACCGCGAATGCGGCGAACGCGGCGAGCAGCGACACGACACGGTCGCCCGACGGGAAGAACTGCGACGCCAGGATCGGCGCGAAGAAGCCGTAGACCGCGAAGTCGTACCACTCGAGGACGTTGCCGATCACCGCGGCCGTCACCACGCGCCGCAGCGACCATGCGGGCGCGATGTCGTCGCGCGCGCCTTCCCCCACGGCCGTGCTCATCGCGGCAGTGTACCTGCTAGACTCCGACCACCGCGACAAGAACGACAACGATGGACCTTCGACTCGGCGGCAAAATCTGCCTCGTGACCGGCGCGAGCCGCGGCATCGGCCGCGGCACCGCGAAGGTGATGGCGGTCGAGGGTTGCCGCGTCGCGATCGTCGCGCGCCGCGAGAAACTGCTCGAGGAGCTCGCGGACGAGATCGAGCGCGAAACCGGTTCGCGGCCGCTCGTCATCGTCGAGGACCTGATGGCCGACGGCGCCGCCGAGCGCGTGCGCGCGCACGTGCTCGAGGAGCTCGGCGGCCTCGACATCCTCGTCAACAACGCCGGCAGCTCGCGGCCCGTGAAGTGGGATGCGACCGAGGAGCAGTGGCGCGAAGGCGTCGCGCTGAACTTCGACAACGTGCGCCGGCTCACGAACGCGTTCATCCCGACGATGCGGGCGCAGCGCTGGGGCCGGATCATCAACGTGACGGGTGCGAACGAGCCGCCCGGCGTGAACATCGCGTCGGTCGCGAAAGCCGCGCTCCACAACTGGGCGAAAGGCCTATCGCGCGAGCTCGCTCCGGACGGCATCACCGTGAACTGCCTGCCGCCGGGCCGGATCAACAGCGAGCAGATCTTGGGGCGCCTGCACCCGACGCCCGAGAACCGCAAGGCGTTCATCGACGCGAACATTCCGATCGGCTACTTCGGCGAGCCCGAGGACATGGCGTACTTGATCGCGTTCCTCGCGTCGCCGCTCGCGCGCTACATCACGGGCGAGGTGATCCACGTCGACGGCGGGATGCACCGCTTCGCGGGGTAGCGCCGCTTCGACGACCGATACGCTCGAACGCGAGCAGAGGACGGCAGCATGCGCATCGACGCGATCAAGATCGGCCGCGATCCGCCGCACGACGTCAATGTGATCATCGAGGTGCCGCTCGGCGGCCAGCCGATCAAGTACGAGATCGACAAGGACGCCGGCACGCTCGTCGTCGATCGGTTCCTGTACACGTCGATGGCCTATCCCGGCAACTACGGGTTCGTGCCGCACACGCTGTCGGCCGACGGCGACCCGATCGACGTCCTCGTCTGCAACACGCGGCCGCTCGTTGCGGGCTGCGTGATCAACGTGCGCCCGATCGGCTTGCTCGTGATGGAGGACAACGACGGGCAGGACGACAAGATCATCGCGGTGCCGTCACCGCACCTCACGCGCCGCTACGAGAACGTGCGCAACTACACCGATGTGCCGATCATCACGCTGCACCAGATCGAGCACTTCTTCGAGCATTACAAAGACCTCGAGGAAGGTCGCTGGGTGAAGATCGGCGACTGGGGCAACGCCGACGCGGCGCGGCGCGCGATTGCCGATGCAATCGCGCGCGCGAAGGCTAAGAGTTGAGCGGCGGGGCCGCGCGAACGACGTTAGTCGAACGTCTCGCCGTGCTGGCCCCAACCGAAGCCGTCCGAGGGCCGAAGCAGGGAACGCATTCTGACACGGTGATCTTCCGGATTGCGGCCCGGATTGCCGGTGATGATCACGTGATCGCCGGCCTTGAGCGTATCGCGAGTGACACCTTGACCCGCGAGCGAGCCCGCGCCGCCCCACTCGACACCCCAGCGCTGCATCTGACCCTTCTCGTCGGGAGCCATCACGGCGACGAACGCGTGCGGATTGCGGAACATGAACTGTACGAGCTGACCCTCGATCTTGATCGTGGTGTTCTCGTCGTAGGTGGCGGTGAACGAGTGATGCGCAAACGCCGGCGCGGTGAGCAGCAGCGCTCCGGCGAGCACGGCGCAAGACTTCGATCGCATGACGTTCCTCGGAAGGTGTGAAATCTGACCGCCGGATAGCTTACTGGAGAACGTTCCGGTACGGGTCAATTTTTGTCAGGGCAACACGCCGAACCGGCTCGGAGTCGGGAGGTAGATCAGCGTGCTCGGCTCGCGCGGGTGCGACACCGGCCAAGGCGCGGAGCTCGGGGAGCTCGCCTCACGACTGAGCGCATCGGGACGCGCGACGTCACGGGCTCGTTCGAAGCTCTTGGCCGCGTCCGCGTCGCGACCGAGCGCCGCGAGCGTGTCGCCCCGGAGCTTGTAGAACTCACTGTCGTCGTGCTTCAACCGAATCGCGCGACGCAGCTCGTCGAGCGCATCCTCGTGCCGCTGCTCCGCATACGCCTTCTGCGCGCGAGCGTAGTGGTAGTACGGGTTGATCTCTTGGTAGTGGCGCACGCGCTCGCGGTATTCCTCGGCCCGAGCCGTGTCGCCGAGCGCCGTGTACACGCCGACGAGGTTCGCCACCGCGGAGCGCTCACGGGGATCCGCCTCGAGCGCGCGCAGATAGGCGGCCTCGGCGTATTCGTAGCGTCCGAGCCGACCGTAGAGCACGCCGAGGTTCACCCACGGCTCCGCCACGTCGGACCCAAAGCTCAAGGCCTGACGGAACGACGCGAAGCTGGCCGGAAAGTCGCGCTTCAGCAGTGCCTCGGCGCCGACGTTCGTGTAGTAGAGCGCCGCGGCGTATACGTCGTCGATCTTGTGCGTCGGATAGTCGCCGCGAAAGTCCGCGGAGTTGAAATCGACGACGAGGTCATGCTCGAACTTCGACTCGACGACCGCGTTCACGTGATTCGCGATCACGACGAGGTCAGCGTCGTGGTTCCAGTGCGGCGGGACGTCGACGAGCTCGTAACGCGCGTGCAGGCCAACAGCGCGCGCGAGCTCGACGAACAGCATCGTAAACGAGAGACAGTTGCCACGCCGCTCGTGGAATGTCTGGCTCACCGTACGCGTCGACGTGTCCGTGTAGTCGAGCGAGAACAAGCCGTGCTGCTTCATCGCGTCGAGCAACGTGCTGATGTGGAACGACGGCTCGCTCACGAAGTTGACGCCGTGCGCGAACGCGCGCATCTCGTCGTCGAGAGCGAACGCGTCTTCGATGGGGATCACGCGGATCGCACCTGCGGCGAAGCTCGGGCCGAGAATCTCGCCCGACAGCAGCTCCGCGTCGGAGATGTCTGACCGCCGCGGGCTCGAGGCGGAGCACGCCGCAAGCGAGACGACGCAGATGGTGAGGAGCCAAGCTCTCATGACTTCTGCACGACCGCCCAGTGGACTGCCGGATTCTAGCGCCGGGCGCCGCACGGCGCGACCGACGGGTTCCGGTCAGCGGAAGTCGATGTCCACCGAGGCGTGGACGAGCTCGGCGCCGAGGTGCTGCGCCAATGCCTGGGCCGCGCGGTTGCGCGGATCGACGAAGAAATAGCGCTTCGACACCCGCCCCGCGAGCTGCTCGCTCAACGCCGCGACGGCCCGCCGCGCATAGCCCTTGCGCCGTTGCGCCGGCGGCGTGTAGACGATCGCGAGCGCGGCCGCCCACGCCGAACTATGTGAAACGCCGAGCAGGCAGCGCGGGCCGCCGTCTTCCCAGAGGTGCAATTGTCCGGCACCGATCAGGCGAACGCAGAAATTGCCGTCGAGCACCGACACGCCGGACTCGGCCGCGGCCGCGTCGCCCCACTGCTTTGCGAGCGCGGAGTCGCTTTGCGTCGCCGCGCGCAGCGCTCCCGGCGGCTCCTTCGGCGCCGGCGCATTGCCGAGCGAGAACAGGAACTGCCGGCTCACGATCGACGACGTGCCGCCATGGCGCGCGATCCAAATGTCGGCGACCGCGCTCGCCGCGGGATCGACGCCGCTGAACCCCGACACGTGCTCGCCGTAGACGGCCTCGAGGTCGAGCACGAGCGGCGCGAACGCGACCTGCGGCAGGGCGGTGACGCCGACGCGATACGGCGGCGTTCGGTACGCGCAGCCGATGACCTCGCCGTCGTTCTCGATCGTCGCCCAGTACTGCGGCTTCTGATAACGCGAGTCGTCGATGCGCGCCTGGCGCGCGCTGTGCAGTGGCGCCGCGCGCTCGATCTCGGCCTCGAGCAGCCAGGTTTCGGCGCGGGCGAGGAATGCGCGGACATCGGGATGGCGGCGGACGGTGAGCATGCGTGTCGGGGCGATTATGCCATGATGGCCGCGGCCCGAACGGAGGCCACTCGGGGCGCAGCGATGACGGAGACGGACGGCGGCCGCGACGAGCGCGCGGCGCTCGACATGAGCGCGGAGGAGTTTCGCGCGGCGGGCCATCGGCTCGTCGATCGGCTCGCGGAATTCTATGCGTCACTGCGCGATCGGAGCGTGACGCGGGGCGAGACGCCCGAGGCCATTCGCGAGCTCGTCGGCCGCGGCGCGCTGCCCGCGCGCGGCACGCCCGCGAGCGAGCTGCTCGCCGAGATCGTGCCGCTGCTTTGCGAGCACTCCCTGCACAACGGCCACCCGCGCTTCCTGGGCTACATCACCTCGTCAGCCGCGCCGCTCGGCGCCCTGGCGGACCTGCTCGCGGCCGCGGTCAATCCGAACGTGGGCAAGTGGGACTTGGCACCGGTCGCGACCGAGATCGAGGCGCAGACCGTGCGCTGGCTCGCGGAGCTCGTCGGCTACGGGAATCCGTGCGGCGGCATCATGGTGAGCGGCGGCAACATGGCGAACATCCTCGCGTTCCTCGCCGCGCGCCACGCGAAAGCGCCGTGGAACCTGCGCGCGGACGGCGTCGGCGCGGATCCGCGGCGGCTCACGGTCTACGCGTCGCGCGAGACGCACACGTGGATCGAGAAAGCCGCGGACCTCTCAGGCATCGGCACGACCGCGATCCGTTGGTTGCCGATCGACTCGACGCAGCGTCTGAGCGTCGCGGCGCTCGAGCGCGAGATCGACGCGGATCGTGCGGCCGGCCGCTGGCCGTTCCTCGTCGTCGGCACCGCGGGCAGCGTGAGCACCGGTGCGATCGATCCGCTGGCCGAGATCGCGGCCGTCGCGCGCCGCCATGGGCTCTGGTTCCACGTCGACGGCGCGTACGGCGCGCCGGCCGCGGCTCTGCCCGAGGCGTCGCCGGACCTGAAGGCGCTGGGGCTCGCGGACTCGCTCGCACTCGATCCGCACAAGTGGCTCTACGCGCCGCTCGAGGCCGCGTGCACGCTCGTGCGCGACCCGGCCGCGCTGATGAACGCGTTCAGCTACCGGCCGCGCTACTACCACTTGGATCAGCAAGGCGCCGAGTCGATGACGAACTATTTCGAGCACGGCCTGCAAAACTCGCGCGGATTCCGCGCGCTCAAGGTGTGGCTCTGCTTGCGTAACGTCGGCCGCGAAGGCTACGAGCGCATGATCCGCGACGACGTCGCACTCGCGCGCCGGCTCTTCGAGGCCGCGCGACGGCACGCCGAGCTCGAGGCGCGCACGCTGAGCTTGAGCATCGCGACGTTCCGCTATCGTCCGGCCGCGGCGCGCGCCGGCGGCGAAGCCTGGGGCAAGTACCTCGACGCGCTCAACACGCAGCTGCTCGGCGCGCTCGAGCGCGAAGGCGAGTGCTTCGTGTCGAACGCCGTGATCGACAATGCGCAGTACTTGCGCGCCTGCATCGTGAACTTCCGGACCCGCGTCGAAGACGTCGACGCGTTACCCGAGATCATCGCGCGGCGCGGTCGCCTGCTCGACGCAGAGCTGCGCCCGGCCGCGCTGCGCTAGACGCCGCTTCCGCCCAGCACCGAGCGGGTCCGGCGCGGGCATCACGAGGTCCGGAGCGCGTGCCGGCGGATCGTCTCCGCGACGCAGCACGTGAGCTTGCGCGCGGTCGGCAAGTGCAGGAACTCGTTCGGCCCGTGCGCGTTCGACTCGGGGCCGAGCACGCCCGTGATCAGGAACTGCGCGGCCGGGAAGCGCTCGCCGAGCATCGCCATGAACGGGATCGTGCCGCCCTCCCCCATGTACGCGGCGGGCGCGCCGAAGTACGTCTGCGACGACTCGCGCAGAGCGGCCTCGAGCCACGGCGCGAGCTCGGGCGCGTTCCAGCCGTCGTTGGCCTCGCTCGACTCGAAGCGCACGCTCGCGCCGTACGGCGGGTCGTCGGTCAGGAGGCGTGCCAGCCGCTCGCGCGCGCGGGCCGCGTCGACGCCGGGCGGCAGCCGCACGCTCACGCGCAGTGCCGTGCCCGCGCGCAGCACGTTGCCGGCCGTGCCTAGGGGCGGTAGCCCGGCCGCGCCCGTGATCGCGAGCTGCGGGCGCCAGGTGCGATTGAGGACGAGCTCGGCGGCGTCGGACACCACGGGCTGAGTGCGTCCACTCCACGGATAGTGATTCCAGACGCCGTCACCGAGCGCGGTGGCCATCTCACGCGCTTGCGCTGCGCGCTGCTCCGGGATCTGCACGTAGAGCCACTCGGGCAGGATGCGGCCCGTCTTCGCGTCTTCGAGCCTGTCGAGCAGCAGCCTCAGGATCCTGAAGCTCGAGGGCACGATCCCGCTCGCCTCGCCCGAGTGCACGCCTTCGCGGAGCACCTCGACGTGCAGGTTGCCGATGACCATCCCGCGCAGCGACGTCGTGCACCAGAGCCGCTCGTAGTCGGCGGCGCCCGAGTCGAGACACACGACGAGCGACGGCGTGCCTATCCGCTTTCCCAGGTGCTCGATATAGAACGGCAGGTCGCCGCTGCCGCTCTCCTCGCAGCCTTCGATGATCACGACGCAGCGCGCGTGCGGAATCTTCTGCTCTTGCAGCAGCTCGAGCGCCGCGAGCGACGCGAACGTCGAATAGCCGTCGTCGGCGCCGCCGCGGCCGTAGAGCCGGTCGCCGCGCAGCACGGGCTGCCACGGCCCCAAGCCCTCGGCCCAGCCCGTCATCTCGGGCTGCTTGTCCATGTGGCCGTAGAGCAGCACGGTGTCGTCGACCGCGCCCGGCACCTCGATGAACAGCAGCGGCGTGCGGCCCGGCAGGCGCACGACCTCGAGCTTCATGCCGTCGATCTTGCGCGTACGGCACCACGCGACGATCAGGTCCATCGCGCGCTGCATGTGGCCGTTCTTCTCCCAGTCGGGATCGAAGCCCGGCGACTTGTTCGGGATCTCGATGTACTTCGTCAGCGTCGGGACGATCGAGGTCGCGTAGACGCGCTCGATGAGCTGCGACGCGCGGGCGGCATCGATCGTGGTCTGTTTCGGCATGGCGCGGAGTTTACAAACACCGTATCAAGTTCGTGCGCGAGCGGCGTCAGCCGGCTTTGCGCGGCTTCATCTTGCCGACGAGGTTGCCCGTGCCGACGCCCCATTGCGAGATCGCGCGCACGGCGTGCGCGAGCGGAATGTCGAGCTCGTGCACGCGGTCCGGTGTCAGCACGTAGATCGCGCCCGCGAACGGCGTCGGCACCGACGGCACGAACACGGTGTAGCTGCCGTCAGCGAGCTTCTCGACGATGAACCCCGGCACATATGCTTCCTCGATCTCGACGATCGCGGGCTTCCAGCTAGCCTGTTCGCTCTTGCCCGCGGCGCGCAGGCTCAGCGAGCGGAACAGGTCGTAGCCCGGCAGCTTGCCGAACACCGATCGCTCGAGCCGGTCGCGGACGGCGGCGCCGCGCGGCGTACGCACGGCGACGCCGACCACGAAGCAGACCAGCAGCACGATCAGCAGGCTCAGCACGTGCTCGGCCGGAACCCACGTGGGCAGCAACGACGCGATCGGCTTCACGACGCCGACGACGGTCGACATCGCCTTGCCGACGAGCAGCACGGCGAGATAGACCGGCACGAGCACGAGCAACCCGCCGACGATCGTCGTGCCGACGAAGTCGCGCAGGAATCTCATGGCTTCGAGTAAGAGATCCGGTAGATCAGGTTGCCGTCGTCGTCGCTCAGCAGCAGCGAGCCGTCGGGCAGCTCGGTCACGTACGACGGACGAGCCCACGGCTTGCCGTCCGCGGTGACGAAGCCGACGAGGAAGTCGCTGTACTCGCCGGTCGGCACGCCGTTCTTCATCGGCACGCGGACGATCTTGTGGCCCGTGCGCGTCGAGCGATTCCACGAGCCGTGGAAGACCGCGAACGCATCGCCGACGTACTCGGCCGGGAACGCGGACTTGCCGTTGCTCGCGGCGTAGAACATGAAGCCGACCGCAGCCGAGTGCGCCTGGTACGGCACGTCGGGGGTGATCGTCTTGCCCTTGAGGTCCGGCCGCTCGCCCGCGTGGCGCGGGTCCTCGTGGTCGCCCATGTAGTACCACGGCCAGCCGTAGTAGCCGCCTTCCTTCACACGCGTCGAGTAGTCCGGCACGAGGTTGTCGCCGAGCAGATCGCGCTCGTTGGTCGTGCACCAGAGGTCGCCCGTAGTCGGGTGCACCGCGAGCGCGACGCAGTTGCGAATGCCCGTCGCGAACTGTTTGCCGGGCTTGTTGGAGCCGACGTCGTACACGAGCACGGTCGCGCGGTTCGTCTCGTTGTCCCATGAGGCCCCGACGCCGTGCTCGGCTTCCCAGGCCTTGATCTCGGCCGGCGTCTTCTTCGCCATCATCTCCGCGACGTTCGACTGCGAGCCGACCGCCACGAACATGCGCTTGCCGTCGAGCGAGAACACGACGTCGCGGGTCGCGTGACCGCCCTTCGCGAGCTCCGGCACGACGACCTCGGGCGCGCCGCTCGGCTTCGTGTCCCCGACTTTGTACGCGAAGCGCACGACGCGGTTGTTCTCGCCGACGTACAACCACTGCGGATTATTGCCCGCCGGGTAGAACCGGACGCCGAACGGCTGGTTGAGCCCCGCAACGTACGTGACCGAGGTCGCGACGCTCGCGCCGTCCGCGGACTGGCGCAGTATTTTGATCGTCCCCGTCTTCATCTCCGCGAGGAAGATGTCGCCGTTCGGCGCGACGCGCATCGCGCGCGGGCCGCTCACGTCGCGCGTGAACACATCGATCTTGAAGCCGGGCGGGAGCTGAAGCTTCGCGTCGTCGGGCTTCGGCACGATCGCCGGCGGACTCGCGTTCGACTGCTGGGGCGCCGGTAGAGCCGCGACCTCGATCCGGTGCTTGTAGCCCGGCGCGTCGTTCTTCCAATCCGGCGCACCGGCCTGCGCCGATGCGCGGCTCGACACGAGAGCGGGCAGCGCAAGCACGAGCGTCAGCAGCGTGAGCGAGAGGCGTTTGGTCGTCATTTTTCGTCCCCCTTGGAATGGTTCGTCCGATGGCGGCGATTGTGGCACAACGCGCCTTGCCGATCCGCCCGCGCGCAGCCTGCCCCATACCGATCAGTGGTCCGCGCGGAGCGCCGCGCGGCAGCGACGGGCGTCAGCGCTCGTCGCCGAAGCGCTTCGTGATCTCGCCGTACGCGTCGATCCGCCGGTCGCGGAAGAACGGCCAACCGATGCGGCTCGCGTCGATCTCGCCGAGATCGATCTCCGCGACGAGCACGGCCTCGTGATCCGCGGGCGCGCGCGCGACGACGCGGCCGTCCGGCGCGGCGACGAAGCTCTGGCCCCAGAACTCGATCCCGGCGCCGGCCTTGCCGCCCGCGGACGGATCGGGCTCGAAGCCGACGCGATTCACCGCGACGACGAAACAACCGTTCGCGATCGCATGGCTGCGCTGCATCGTTTCCCACGCGGCGTGCTGGTGCACGCCATGTGTGCCCTTCTCCGCCGGGTGCCAACCGATCGCGGTCGGATAGACGAGGAGCTCCGCGCCCTGCAGCGCCGTGAGCCGCGCGGCCTCCGGATACCACTGGTCCCAGCAGATGAGCACGCCGACTTGCGCGGCCGCGGTTGGGAACACCTTGAAGCCCAAATCGCCCGGGGTGAAGTAGAACTTTTCGTAGTAGCGCGGATCGTCCGGGATGTGCATCTTGCGGTACTTGCCGAGGTAGCGGCCGTCCGCGTCGAGCACCGCGGCCGTGTTGTGGAACACGCCGGCCGCGCGCTTCTCGAACAGGCTCGCGACGAGCGTCAGCTTGAGCTCTTTCGCGAGCGCGCCGAGCGCGTCGCTGCTCGGCCCCGGCACCGCCTCGGCGAGCCCGAACAGCTTCGCGTCCTCGGTCTGGCAGAAATAGCGCGAGCGGAACAGCTCGGGCAGCACGACGAGCTTCGCGCCGCGGCTCGCGGCCTCGCGCACGCCGTCGACCGCCTTCGCAAGATTCGGCGCGGGCTCCTCGCCCATCGCCATCTGCACGAGCCCGACCTTGAGCGGGCGGGCGCTCATCGCCGCGCGTCCGAGCCGCGAGCGCGCGGCGCCCCGCCGCTCATCGGTGCGCTTCGCGCTCGATGTCGCGGTTGTCGCAGTACGTCGTCTGCTGGAAGCACGCCATGTACTGGTCGAGGATCTCCATGCCCTGCGTCGGCCGCACGACGTTCGCCTGGATCTTCGCGCGCACGAGCTCGCTCATGCGCCGGTGCAGATCGTTCGGGAAGTACTGCACCTGCGCGAGCATGTCCTGCACCGCGGTGCCGTGGATGATCTTCTCGATCCAGAAGTCCCCGGGCTCCTCGGCGTCCGCGTAGATGTGCGCCTCGGTCACGCGGCCGAACAGGTTGTGCGCGTCGCCGATGATGTCCTCGTAGGCTCCCATCAAGAAGAAGCCGAGGTAGTACGGCGTGCCGTTCACGGTCGGATGCACGGGCAGGAAGCGGTTGTCGCGCGTCGACACGTAGTGCGTGACCTTGCCGTCGGAGTCGCACGTGAGGTCCACCAAGATCGCGCGCTTTTCGGGGTGCTCCTCGAGCCGGTCGATCGGCACGATCGGGAACGGCTGGCCGATCGCCCAATGGTCGAGCATCGACTGGAACACAGAGAAGTCGCAGAGGTAGAGATCGGTGAGCTGATCCTCGAGCTCGACGATCTCGGGCCGCGGCGTCTCGGGGTTGCGCTTGAGCGTGCGCAGCAGCACCGTGCAGATGCGCCAATAGAGACTCTCGGCGAGCCCCCGCTCCGCGAGCGGCAGATAACCGAGCGTGAACAGCTGCCGCACCTCCTCCAAGCGCTCGTTGACGTCGTGGAACGCCTCGAGCAGCTCCGACTGCTTGCGCGTCTTCGGCAGCGCGTCGAGGATCTTCTTCAACGCGTGTACTGGCTCCGCCGCGCCCTCGGGCACGGTGAGCTCCTGGGTCGGGTCGTCCTTCGCGTGCGCGCCGAGCACCGGCACGATCAGCACGGAGTGGTGCGCCGTCAGCGCGCGGCCGCTCTCCGAGACGAGCGTCGGGGCCGGCACCTCGTTCGCGTCGCAGACCTCCTTGATCGTGAACACGACGGCGTTCGCATACTCCTCGAGGCTGTAGTTGATGCCGGCGTCCTCCTCGAGGTGGCCCTTGTCGTAGTTCACGCCGAGGCCGCCGCCGACGTCGATGTACTTCAAGCCCAAGCCGCGCTTCACGAGCTGCGTGTAG
>Ga0307497_10000012_pt1 | contig 33678 bp, 29 predicted proteins | sample 10_S_MG_FD_201366 | JGI IMG/M metagenome (GOLD analysis project Ga0307497, IMG submission 201366) | Soil microbial communities from Populus trichocarpa stands in riparian zone in the Pacific Northwest, United States - 10_S | ecosystem: Environmental > Terrestrial > Soil > Riparian zone > Trees...
CTTCGGGACGACGACTGCGTCGACGCCGGCCGCGTCCGCGGTCCGCAGACACGCGCCTAGGTTGCGCGGATCTTCGACGCCGTCGAGCACGAGCAGACGAACAGCGCGGCCGCGCCTCACGACGAGATCTTCGAAGTCGCCGAACTCCATCTCGGCCGCGCCGCGAACCTCGACGACCACGCCCTGGTGGCTCGCGCCCTCGCAGAGGCGATCGAGCTGCGGACGGCGCACGCGCTCGACCGGTACGCGCAGTTTGCCGAGCTCGCGCGCGAGATCCTCGAGCGGGCCGGTTGCGTCGGCGAGGATCGTCGCCGAGACGACGGCTTCGGGGCGGCGCTCGACGAGCGCGCGGACCGCGTGCAGCCCGTAGATGCGCTGGCGCCGATCAGCCACGGCCGCGCTTGCGCCGGCCAGAGCGCGAACCGCGCGAACCACGCGCACCGGCGACGGGTCCCGGATCGCCCTTCTTGCGCGCGCCGCTGGTGCGGCTTTGCCCGGTCGCCGCTGTACCGCCAGGGCCTGTCGCGGCGTCCTCGGTCAGCACGAAATCGATCTTGCGCTCGTCGACGTTCACGGCCGCGAGCCGCACCCGGAGCTTGTCGGTGAGTCGATAGCTGTTTCCCGAGCGCTCGCCGCGGAGCTCGGTGCCGGTCGGATCTCGGTGGTAGTAGTCGCGCGGCAGCGACGTCACGTGCACCAACCCGTCGACGTGCAGCGCGGGCACGCGCACGAACAGCCCGAACGGCACGACGCTCGCGACGATCACGTCGAACGTCGCGCCGACGTGGTCCTTGAGGTAGATGCACTTGAGCTGCTCCGCGACGTCGCGAGTTGCGTCGTCTGCACGCCGCTCGGTGCGCGACGTGTGCTCGCCGAGTTGCTCCATCTCGGAGAGCGCGTAGCGGAAGCCTTTCACTCCGCGATGCTCATTGAGCCACCGAATCGCGCGGTGCACGAGCAGATCCGGATAGCGGCGGATTGGCGACGTGAAGTGCGCGTACTCCGCGAGCGCGAGCCCGAAGTGGCCGACGTTGTTCGGCTGATAGCGCGCCTGTTTCAGGGAGCGCAGGATCACCGTCTCGATGAGCTCGGCCTCGGGCTTGCCCGCGACCTTCTCGATGATCTGGTTGAGCTCCTTCGGAGCGATCTTCTGCGTGCCGTGGAGCTTGAAGCCGAACGTGCGCAGGAACAGCTGCAGCTCCTCGAGCCGCTCCTCTTCCGGGCCTTCGTGCACGCGGTAAAGCCCCGGGATCTTCGCACGCTTGATCCGCCTCGCAGACTCTACGTTCGCCGCGATCATGCACTCCTCGATGATCTTGTGCGTCACGAGGCGCTCGACCGCGCGCACGCTTGCGACCTTGCCGCGCTCGTCGAGCACGATCTTCGTCTCGGCGAGATCGAAGTCGATTGCGCCGCGCCGCTCGCGCGCGCCCCGCAGGGCAGCGTAGACGTCATTGAGGTGCGCGAGCGCGGGCTTGAGCTCGGCATGCTTGCCGCGCGGTGTCGGCTCCGCAAGGATCTGAGCGGCCTCCTCGTACGTGAGCCGCGCGTGCGAGCGCATCACTCCGTCGTAGAAGCGCGAGCGCGTGACCTCGCCGCGCGCGGTCACCGTCATCTCGCAGACGAAGCACAGCCGATCAACGTGGGGGTTCAGCGAGCAGAGCCCGTTCGAGAGCTCCTCGGGCAGCATCGGGATCACGCGATCCGGGAAGTACACCGAGGTGCCGCGCAGCCGCGCCTCGCGGTCGAGCGGCGTGTCGGGCTGCACGTAATGGCTCACGTCCGCGATTGCGACGAGCAGGCGCCAGCCGTGCGCGGCCGGCTCGGCGAACACCGCGTCGTCGAAGTCCTTCGCGTCGGCGCCGTCGATTGTCACGAGCGGCAGGCCGCGGACGTCCTCGCGCCCGCGCTTCGAGCTTTCTTGCACCTCGCTCGGCAGCGCACGCGCCTCGGCTAGCGTCGAGTCGGGCCAGTCGTGGGGGATCCCGTGCGCGAGCATCGCGACCTCGGTCTCGATGCCGGGGTCGTTCCCGTGGCCGACGACCTCGACGACGCGGCCGACGGCGTGCTTCTCCTTCTTCGGGTACTCGAGCACCTCGACGCGCACGATGTCGCCGGGCTTCGCGTTCAGGCTCTCGCCCGGCGCGATCAGCACGTCGGTGCGCTCGTCACCGTCCTCGAGCACCGAGTCGATGCCGCGCTCGCGACGGAAGCGGCCGACGATCGACGTCTTGCCGCGCGCGAGGATCTCGACGAGTTGGCCCTCGCGGCCGCGCGGTGACTCTCTCGTGCGGACTGCGATGCGGTCGCCGTCCCAGAGCGTCCGCATCTCGCGGGCGGAGAGATAGATGTCGTCGCCGCCCTCGTCGGGCGTGAGAAAGCCGAAGCCGTCGCGGTGCGCCTGCACCTTGCCGGTGACGAGGTCGAGGTGGCGCGTGAGACAGTACTCGCGTGCGCGATTGAAGAGGAGCTGGCCGTCACGGACCATCGCGCGCAGCCGCGCCTCGAGCGCGCGCCGGTGCTGATCGGTATGGATATCGACGCGCGACGCGATCGCCTCGAGCGCGAGCGGCCGGCCGGCCTGCTCCATGAGCCGAGAGATGTCGTCACGGCTCGGGATCTGGTGCTCGTAGCGGCGTTCTTGCTGGGGGTCGCCACCATCGCGGGGCGGTCGCGTCATGTCGGGCGGCCCCACGCGGCGCGGCGAAGTCGAGAGTGAATCACGCGCGCATCTTATACGAAGTCGGTTTGACACCCCTCGGGGCTGTCAGTACATTCCTCCGCCTTCGCCCCGATGCCCAGGTGGCGGAATTGGTAGACGCGCTGGTTTCAGGTGCCAGTGGTAGAGATACCGTGAAGGTTCAAGTCCTTTCCTGGGCACCACCGAGCCAACACAGTCCGCGGATGGCGGACGGGCGCGAACACGCCACCTCGGAGCGAGCCGAAGGGAGCAACGAACGGCTCCGGGCTTACATGCCCCGGCTTGAGCGTCGACGCCGCTGATCGTGGGCTGCTCGACGGAATCGGGTGATGCCGACGATCGCGAGACCGAACAGGCCGGTGAGAAGCAGGTCGAGTACACCGGGCTCGGGAGCCTTCACGGCGGGTCTCACGAGTACGTTGTCGATGCCGACTCCTGCACCTTGGATGTGCCGAAAGACGACCTGACTGACGCCGAGGAAGTCGACCTGTTGGTCGTCCACGGTTCTGTCGAAGGTCTCCTCCGCATACCCGGGCGCAGACGCCCCGAGGATGGCATAGAACCCGTTGACAAGCGTGACGTCGATATCGAGCTGCAGCAGGTCGAACAGCCCGCCGTCTTCCTTTGTCAGGACGATCGCGAGCTTCGAATTGAATCCGCCCGGCGTGCCGTGCCAGTTCAGCGTCTCCGGGATAGACGTTCCATCCCCCACGTGCCAGCCCGTCGGGCTCTCGTCGCCGCCGGCCAATGTGAATACGTAGCCGCTCTCGTTGTAGCTGAGGTTGGGGTAAGCGCAGCACGCGCTCACGTCATCAAAGGTAATGAGCGTCGCACTCGCGCCTTGCGATAGCACACATAGGCACAGGGCGATCGCCGACTGTCTTAGTAACTCGAATCTCATCGGCTGCGGCTACCAGAACCGTCCCTAGTTCAAGGAGTATCTCCAACAGTTCCTAGCAAAAAGCATTCCGGGAAAAGGAATCAGCGGCTTACGGCGCGCGCGGTCGTCTGGCTGTAAAACACTCCGACATCGTGCGACGGTAGAAGCTCGGCGCTGTGCGCATCGAGCGACAGCTTGCGGCGGGCACTGCGCGCACGGAAACTCGTGTCCTCGGGCCACCGCGGAGGTATCTCCAATCGGCACGATCATCCGACCGGACATGCTGAAAAGCGCGCTCGGCGCGAAGCTGGCTGCCGCACAAGCCCAAATGCTCGACCTGCGGGAAGCCGAGCAACCGCGCCTCACACCGCATTTGAGCCCCCACGAGATCATCGGCGCGTTCCTCGTCCACATGCGCGGCATTCAGCCGATAGTCGACGTGTTCGGCAGGGCGCACGCGGGCGAGCTCATGTTCAAGGCGTGGCACGAGGCATGGCGGGCCGCCCTCACCAAGGCGGATCTCGCGCTGTGGGATCGGCTCCGCGACTCTCAGCACGCGCAGCCGCACGGTGCCGAACTGATCGAGGACGAGATCTCCGTCATCGCCGACGCGCCGAGCACCGCGCGCGAGCCAGGCCCTGCCCGGCGAGCGGACATCCACAAACCGCGCGTCCGCTTCGCCGCCGATCCGAATAGGGCTGCGAGCGACGTCTGTGCCGACTATTTGCGGCTCGCGCGTGCGTTCGTCGAGGACTTCGTCCGCAACCATGAACGGTTTCTCCCTTGAGGCTACGGTCACGCGGTCGATCGAGGCTGACCTAGGCGTAGAGACATTCGTGCGCGCTGTCGATGAGAAACGCGCTCCGAACCGCGCACCCACTCCGGCCGGTGTCGCAACAGCATCGGCCTGCAGAATCGCGCGCTAGCGTGCAAAGGCCGGCTGCGTTTGTAGTCCGACTGGCCTACATCGACGTCGAAAGTCGCGTGCGGTGTCTCTGCGTCGTGCCCGGTTCCGCCCAGTCGCTAGCGCGACGCGGCCCCACCCGTCAGCTCGTCGCGTATCACGTGGCCCCCTTTCATCACGAGCTGCACGCGCTGCAGCTCCGTGATGTCCGCGAGCGGATCGCCCGACACGGCGACGAGGTCAGCGTACTTGCCCTTCTCCACCGAGCCGACGCGATCCTTCCAGCCGAGCGCCTCGGCGTTCACGATCGTCGCGCCCTGTAGCGCGCGCGCGGGCGTGAGCCCGCCGCGTTTCACGAGCGCCTCGAGGTCGAGCGCTTGAGCGCCGTGCACGTACGTCGAGCCGTCCGCGCCGCTGCCGACCATGATTCTCATCCCGGGCGTCGCGTTCGCGGTCTGCACGGCCTTCGCGAAGATCGCCGTCATCCGATACTTGCCGCCGGTCGCCTTATCGTCGTTGTCGTCCATGTACGGTTCGAGGTAGCGCTGCAGCGTCGGATCGTAGAAGAGCCCCTTCGCGACCATCTGCCTCGCGAGCTCGGAGTCGAGCGCGAACGCGTGCTCGACGGTGTCGCACGCGGCCGCGATCGCGTTCTTAAGTCCCTCGCCCCCGAACACGTGGCACGCCGTCTTGTGGCCGAGCCGATGCGTCTCGTCGATCAACGCTTGTAGCACCGGCAGCGGGTACTGCGTGACGTATTGGGCTTCGCCGCTCGGCGTGAACGAGTACGCGCCGCCCGGGAAGAGCTTGATCCAGTCCGCGCCGTGCTCGATCTGATCCCGCACGGCCGCGCGCGCCTCGCTCTCGTCGTGCACGACCGCGCTCGCGAGCGGGTCGCCGGCCGGCGAGCCCGGCACGCCCCAGACGATGCCGCGCGTCGAGACTTGCTGGCGCGGCCCCTCGATGAGGCCCTTGTCGATCGCGTTGCGGATGTCGACGTCCGCGTAGCCGTTGCCGTGCGAGCTCATGTCGCGGATCGTCGTGAAGCCCGCGCGCAGATCCGCCTGCGTGTTCTGCACCGCGATCAACGTCGACTGCTCGCGCGTGATGCCGGGCTTCGGCGTGTTGAACATGTGGGTGTGCGCGTCGATGAGCCCCGGCAGCACGGTCGCGCGGCTCAAATCGAGCACACGCACGCCGGTGGGAATCTTCACGGTCGCAGCCGGACCGACCTCGATGATGCGCTCGCCGTCGATCAGCACGACTTGGTCCGCGACCAAGCGCCCGGCATTGCTGTCGAACAGCTTGCCCGCACGCACCGCAACCTTCACCGGGGACAGCGCGCACTGCGTCGCGCCGCCGTCGGTGCCGAAGCACGGTTGCGGCCCTGCGCCGCGCCACGGCTGCCCGGGCCCGCCGGCCTGCGCGAACGCGGCCGGCGCGAACGCGAGTGCCGTGCAGATCCCAACGAACTTAGTCGCCATCGCTCTCATCATGTACTCCCCTCGTCTCCTCGACGAGCTCGCGATATAGCGCGAGCGTCTGCTCGATCGTACGCTCGATCTTGAATTCGCCCGCGATCCGCGCGCGCGCGGCCGCACCGAAGCGGTCGCGCAGCGTGTCGTCCTCGTACAGCCGCGCAATCGCGCGAGCGAGAGCGCCCGCGTCGCGCACCGGCACGACGAGCCCGCACTCGCCGTCGACGACGATCTCGGGGCTGCCCCCGCAATCGGTCACGACCGGTGCGACGCCATAAGCCATCGCTTCGATCAGCGACCGCGCGAGTCCCTCGCGCTTGACCGACGGCAGCACGAACAGGTCGCACGCGGCGACGAGCGCGGGCGCGTCGTCGCGATGTCCCGGAGCATGGATCCGCTCGCGCACCGGGCTCGCCGCGATTTTCGCGCGCAACCGCGGCGCGTCCATCCGGCCGACGAGCAAGAGGTGCACGGGCCAGTCGCGGGGCAGCTCCGCGAGTGCGTCGACGAGCACCTCGATGCCCTTTCGCGGCCGATAGTTCGCGACGCAAACGACGACGAACGCGCCCGCGGGAATCCCGATCGCGCTCAAGGTCGCGGGCTTGGCCGTGTACCAATCGAGGCTATGGCCTTTGTATATCGTGACGGGTCGCTCCACAGGCATGCGCAGGAACGCGGGTCGCATCGCGAGGAAATAGTCGCGCACCGCGTTGCAGACGCAGACGATCCGGTCGATCCGCGGGTTCAGGAACCGCAGCCACGACACCGGACTCACGAAACTCACGTTGCCCACGATCCCGCGATAGGCGATGAGCCGCACCGGCAAACCGCGCACGGCGACGATCCCGCTCTCGAGCGGCCGGTTGCTGAACACGTGCAGAACGTCGTAGTGCCCGCGCACGAGCTCGTCACGGAGGCGCCGCGTGCCGGCGCGATCGAAGCGGCCGCGGACCGCGAGGTCGAGCAGCGGCACGCCGGCGTCGACGAGCGCCGCGCGGTTCTTCACGGCGGTCGGCGGACACACGACCCTGACGTCGATGCCGGCGCGCTTCAGGCCGATGAACGTCGCAGTCGTCGGCCGGTCCGGATCCTCCGTGATGCAGAGCGCCTTGATCGAGGCCACGTTCAGAGGGTCCGCCCGAGCGCGGTGCCGTAGATCTTGAGGTACTTGCGCGCCATCGCGCCCGCCGTGAAGCCCTTCGCAAACTCGCGGCCGCGCTCGCCGAGCACGCGTCGGCGTTGCGGGTCCGTGCGCAGCGCGAGGATCGCGGCGCGAAGCTGATCGACACGACCCGCGTCGATGAGGATCCCGTTCTCGTCGTCGCGCACGATGTCGGGAACACCGCCGACGCGACTCGCGATCACGGGCAGTGCGCGGTCCATCGCGTCGAACAGCACGCTGCCAATACCTTCGCGGTTCGACGGCAGCACGAACATGTCGAACGCCGCGAGGTAGTCGCCGACGTTGTCGACGAAGCCCGTGAACGTGACGTTGTGCAGTCCCGCGGCCGCAGCCTTGAGCATCGCCTCGTCGTCGCCACCGCCGACGAGCAGGAATTGCAGATCGGGATGCGACGCCTCGAGCTCGCGCGCGACGGCGATGATGTACGTCTGCCCTTTCTGATCGTTGTCGAGCGCGCCGACGTGGCCGACGATTACTTTGTTCAGGAACGCGGCGCGGATCTCGCGCACCCGCGCCTCGTCGACCGGCAAACCGCTGCTGCTGCTGTGCACGACCTCGACGTGGATGTGCGGGTCGTAGGCGCGCACCACCTCCGCGACCTGCGGGGCCACCGCCGCGACGCACGCCGCACGCCGATATGCGCGGCGCGCAAACTCGTGCTGACGAATCGGATTGTTCACACGCCGCGTAATCACGTACGGCGTGCGCGACAACAAAGAGCGCAGGTACGCACCGTAGACGCTCCGGCCCTCGTGCACGTGCACGAGATCGACGCCGCGTATCGCGCCCGCGACGCTGAGCGTGCTGCCCGACACGGGCCGAATCTTGACCGCGTCCGCGAGCCGGCTCACGAGCGGCGCGTCGCGCCGCGCGACGAGCAGTTGCTCGACGCCGGAGCCCGTCAACCCGCGGATCAGGAGCTCGGTCTGCCGCTCACCGCCGCGAAAGCCACGCGCGACGTTGACGTGGGCGATTGTGAGCGTCATCGGTATCGCGCGTTGGCCGAAGAAACGTGCGCGCAGCGTAGCACAGCGCGCGGATTCGCCCGGCCCGCGGACCGATTGCGGCGCACGGGCCGTCTGCCTAAAGTGCGGGCTTCGAGCGATGCGCGGCGACGCGCGAGGACAAGCAACACGTGTGCGGCTTCGTCGGCGGGACCGAGCCCGATTGGAACTACGCGGCGGCGCTCGCCGCGCTCGCGCATCGCGGGCCCGACGCGAGCGACCTGCGGCTCGACGGCCCCGTCCGCGTCGGCTTCAGGCGCCTGTCGATCATCGACCTCTCCTCGGCCGCGAACCAACCAATGCTCGCGCCCGATGGCGCGAGCTGGCTCGTGTTCAACGGCGAGATCTACGGCTACCTCGAGCTCCGCAAGGAGCTCGCGCGCCGCGGGCACGCATTTCGGACGGACTCCGATACCGAGGTCGTGCTGCACGCCTACCTCGAGTGGGGCGAAGACTTCGTCGACAAGATCGACGGGATGTTCGCGATCGCGATCTGGGACGCGCGCGCTCGGCGACTGAAGCTGTACCGCGATCGGCCGGGCATCAAGCCGCTCTACTACTACCACCACGGCCGCCGCTTCGCGTTCGCGTCCGAGCTCAAGGCGATCGAGATCGCGTGCGCGGCCGAGAAGCTCGAAGTCGACGGCAGCGCGCTCTACGACTTCTTGGGCTACCGCTACGTGCCCGCGCCGAAGACGCTCTATCGGCGCTGTTACAAGCTCCCGCCGGCGCACTGGCTCACGTTCGATCCCGTCACGGGCGCGCTCGAGGGTCCGAAGCGCTTCTGGTCGATCCCGCTGCCCGAGGAACCGCGTCGCCCGCCGCTCGAGGCGTGCTGCGCGGAGCTCCGCGCGCTGATCTCCGCCGCGGTGTCGGATCAGATGATCGCGGACGTGCCGCTCGGATTCTTCCTGTCGGGCGGCATCGACTCGAGCGTCGTCGTCGCGGCGGCCGCGCAAACCGGCCGCAAGGTGTCGACGTTCTCGATCGGCTTCGACTCGGACGCGGTGTCGGAGACGCCGTACGCGCGCGAGGTCGCGCAACTGTTCCACACCGATCACCACGAGCGGATCCTGTCGCAGGCTTACGCTCAGGAGCTGCTGCCGAAGCTGAAATCGTGGTTCGACGAGCCGTTCGCCGACGAGTCGTCGATGCCGACTTATCTCGTCTCGGGCGCCGCGCGCGAGAACGTGACGGTCGTGCTCACGGGCGACGGCGGCGACGAGGTGTTCGGCGGTTACCGCACGTATCGGCGCTTCGCGCGCTACGAGCGCTGGCCGACGTGGCCGCCCTTCATGGAGAGCGCGACCTTCGCGCTCCGTCGACCGTTTCATCGCCGGCACGCCGTGTCGCGCGCGCTCACGCTGCTCGAGACCGCGCTCAGCGGCGGCCCCGATCTATGGGCGCGGATCATGGGCGGCATGTCGAGGGCCGCGAAGAGCACCTACCGCGCCGAGCTCGGCATCGCGCGCGACTATGACGACTGGTGGCACTATCGCGAGCATTGGCGCGCCGACCTGCCCGTGCGCACGCGCCTGCAGCTCGTCGACTTTCACACGTTCCTGCCAGGCCTCGTGCTAACGAAGGTCGACCGCACGAGCATGGCCGTGTCGCTCGAGGCGCGCGTGCCGCTGCTCGACCGGCGGATCATCGAGTTCTCGTTCGGGCTCGACGAGGACCTGCGTTATCACGGCGGCGAGACGAAAGGCCTGCTGCGCCGCGCCTACCGCGGGATCCTGCCCGACCGGATTCTCGACCGGCGCAAGAAGGGTTTCGGCATCCCGCGCTATTACCTCAAGGACGTGGGCGGCGGGCTCATGATTCAGGAGCACATCCTGCGTAGCCTGTTCTTAACGAACAGAGCGCGGCGTGGCGAGCGTGTTTCGGCCTGACGCGGTAACATGCTCGGCCTCGCGACGAACGCGCGGCGGCAACGCCGAGCAGCGAACGGACACTGAGACATCGACATGGCCGATGGAGCGAAGAAGCGCGCACTGATCACGGGCATCACGGGCCAGGACGGCGCGTACCTCGCCGAGCTCTTGCTCGCCAAAGGCTACGAGGTGCACGGCGTCAAACGGCGCGCATCGCTCTTCAACACGGACAGGATCGATCACCTCTATTCGGACCCGCACGAGGCCGACCGGCGCTTGATCCTGCACTACGGCGACCTCACCGACGCGACGAACCTGATCCGGATCGTCCAAGAGGTGCAGCCGCACGAGATCTACAACCTAGCCGCCCAAAGCCACGTCGCGGTCTCGTTCGAGACCGCCGAGTACACTGCGAACTCCGACGCGCTCGGCACGCTGCGGCTGCTCGAGGCGATCCGGATCTGCGGCCTCGCGAAGACCACGCGCTTCTACCAGGCGTCGAGCTCGGAGATGTTCGGCAAAGTCCTCGAGACGCCGCAGCGCGAGACGACGCCGTTCTACCCCCGCTCACCGTATGGCGCCGCGAAGGTCTACGCGTACTGGATCACGGTCAATTACCGCGAGGCGTACGGCCTCTTCGCGTGCAACGGCATCCTTTTTAACCACGAGAGTCCCTTGCGCGGCGAGACGTTCGTGACGCGCAAAGTCACGCGCGGCCTCGCGCGGATCAAGGTGGGCCTCGACGAGTGCCTCTACCTCGGCAACCTCGACGCGCTGCGCGACTGGGGCCACGCGCGCGACTACGTGCGCGCGCAGTGGCTCATGCTCCAGCAGCCTAGACCTGAGGACTACGTGATCGCGAGCGGCGCGCAACACTCCGTGCGCGACTTCGTGACGCTCGCCGCGAAGCTGCTCGGGATCGAGCTCGGCTGGCGAGGCAAGGGCCTCGAGGAGCATGCGATCGACAAGGCGACGGGCAGGACGCTCGTGCGCATCGACCCGCGCTATTTCCGACCGACCGAGGTCGATACGCTGCTCGGCGACGCGTCGAAGGCGCGCAGAGAGCTCGGTTGGCGCGCCGAGATCGGCTTCGAGGCCCTCGTGCAAGAAATGGTCGACACGGACCGCAAGCTCGCCGAGCGCGACGCGCTGATCTCGCGCGAGGGATTTGCAGTCGCGAACCCGCGCGAATGAATCGCGACGCCGCCATCTTCGTCGCCGGCGAGCGCGGCCTGGTCGGATCCGCGATCGTCCGCGCGCTTCGCGCGCGTGGCTTCACGAACCTGTCGAGCGCGCCGAGAGCGAAGCTCGACTTGCGCGACCAGCCGGCCGTGGAGCGGTTCTTCGCGGACGCACAACCCGAGTACGTGTTCATGGCCGCGGCCAAGGTCGGCGGCATCCTCGCGAACGACACCTTCCCGGCCGAGTTCATGCGCGACAACCTGCTGATCCAGAACAACCTGATCGACGCGTCGCACCGCCACGGCGTGCGCAAGTTCTGCTTTCTGGGGTCGAGCTGCATCTATCCGCGGCTCGCGTCGCAGCCGCTGCGCGAGGACTCGCTGCTCACGGGCCCGCTCGAGCCGACGAACCAGTGGTACGCGATCGCGAAGATCGCGGGCCTCAAGATGTGCGAGGCGTACTCGCGCCAGTACGGCTTCAACGCGATCTCGGTGATGCCGACGAACCTCTACGGCCCGGGCGACAACTTCGACTTGAAGACCTCGCACGTGTTGCCCGCGCTGATTCGCAAGTTCCACGAGGCGAAGCTCGCGCGCGGCGAGATCGTGACTCTCTGGGGCAGCGGCACGCCTCGGCGCGAGTTCCTGCACGTTGACGATCTCGCGGACGCCTTGTGCTTTCTCATGACGAGCTACGACTCGCCCGAGATCATCAACGTCGGCTGGGGCGAGGACGTGACGATTGCCGAGCTCGCGGACCTCGTGGGCGGGATCGTCGGCTTCTCCGGCAGCATAGAGCTCGACCGCACGATGCCCGACGGCACCCCGCGCAAGCTGCTCGACGTGACGAAAATGACGGCGCTCGGTTGGCGGCCGAAGATCTCGCTCGCGGACGGGATCCGCTCGACGTACCGCTGGTACCTCGACAACGCGGCGATCGCGCGCGGTTGAGCGCTCGACACGCGCTCGCGCGTCGCGCGGCCGCCTGCTCGCGCCTTGGCGCGGCCGACCTACTGCCGACGCGCCTTCCGCCTCTCGGCCTCGTAGCGGGTCAGGAACTCGCTCGCGACAAAAATGCCATCGCTCTGGATCAGCCGCGCGTCGCTGCGTCCGAGGTTGAACAGGTCGAGCAACTCGTAGCCGAGCGCGTCGAGCGACATCAGATAGTAGTGATACTTGCGCTGGCCCACGTACGACGGCGCCATGATCATCTCGAGATAGATCACGTCGACCGCGTGGCGCTCGAGCAGGCCGCGCGCGCCGGCGAGCACCGCGTACTCGGCCCCCTGCACGTCGATCTTGAGCACGTCGACGTGCTCGATGCGCTGCTCTCGGCAGAAGTCGTCGAGCGCGAGCGTCTTGACGGTCACCTCGCCTTCGGTGTCGAGGAGGTTCTTGCCCCAGTAGTCGTCGCCGCGCCGGTCGCTCTCGAGCAAGGAGTTCGTGACCGAAGCGCGATTGACGCGGAGCTTCGCGGTGCCCGTCGTCTCGGCGACGGCGACGTTGTGCGGCACGACTCGCGGATCGGCGCGAAACGCCGCGGCGAGGCTCTCGAAAGACGGCGGGAACGGCTCGAAGCTGTGGATCAGCGCCCCCGGGAACAAGGCCCGGTAGCGCGCCGCGGTCTCGCCGACGTGTGCGCCGACGTCGAAGATCACGGGTGCGGGCTTGGTGACGAGCTTCTGCGTGACGAAGAACGGATCGCGGCTCTTGCGCTCTCGCCCCCAGCGCGTCCGCGCGAGAAGCTTGCGCACGGTGCGTCTGACCAATCTAGCCATCGAGTCCCCGCGTGACTTGCGGGCCATCGTAGCATCGACGCTATGATCGGCCCATGAGGAACAGCGACCGGCCCGTCCGCGACACTTTGATCAGAGCGCTCGGCCGCCTCGACTATCACGTCGCCGATCGCACGTCGCCCGACGACGTGCGCCGCATGCTGCGCACGCTGCGGCCGATCGACGGCGGCTACGAGCTGGTCCGGCTCGGCCCCGCCGGCGACGGCGGCTACCTCGTGCCCGACGACCTCGCGGGGATCGAGTACGCCTTCTCGCCCGGTGTGTCGACGGAGTCCGGGTTCGAGGCCGCGCTCGCGGCGCGCGGCATGCGTGTGTTCCTCGCGGACTACTCGGTCGACGGGCCGGCCGAGCCGAATCCGAATTTCGTCTTCGAGAAGAAGTACGTCGGGGCGCTCGCCGATGAGACCTACATGACGCTCGAGCAATGGAAGAACGCGACGATCGGCGCCTACGACGGCGATCTCCTGCTGCAAATGGACATCGAAGGCGGCGAGTACGAGACACTGCTCGCGTGTCCCGCCGCGCTGCTCGCCCAGTTCCGGATCATGGTGATCGAATTTCACTACCTACACGAGCTGCTCAACGAGCGCTACTTCGAGATCGTGTCGCGCGCGTTCCAGAAGCTACTGCAAACGCACACCGTCGTGCACATCCACCCGAACAACTGCTGCGGCTCGGTCAAGGCCGATGGGCTCGAGCTGCCGCGGATCGCAGAGTTCACGCTGCAGCGCAACGACCGTCTGAAGCGGCACGCGTTCTGCAGCACCTTCCCGCACCCGCTCGACCGCAACAACACGCGCAAAGCGACACTCGCTCTACCGCGCTGCTGGTACGAATGACGCGGCGCTAGAACACGTCGACGTCCGCGCTCGCGCCCCCAAGCCACCACGCGGCTTCGCTGAACGTGCTCAAGTAGCTCGCGAACAACCGCCGCGTGCGCGCGAGCAGCAGCATGTCGATCAAATCCTCGCGAATTCCCTCGGGCGCTCGCCAGCTGTCGCGCCGCGGCGTCGTGCGCGGGAAGTGCAGCACGCGCCGCTCGCCGTAGCTCGCGGCGAGCTCCGCGACGATCTCGTCGGCGTCGCTCACGACGAGGAAGCGGCTGCCGGTGGGGGCCGCGTCGAGCAGCTTCGCGAGGCGGCGCACGGCCGGCAGATGGTATTTGCGGTAGCGGCGCGGGTCGTCGCGCCAGGTGCGGATCTGCACGCCGATCACGTCGTCGTCGAGGCGCGCGCCGAAGTCCGCGACGCGCTGGGCGATCGACGGGTGCGCAGCGATGCTCCGGAACAGCGGCACGTACGCGTCGCGGAAGTGCTGCGGAATTCGGCCGTACTCGAGGTCGATGTGGCGCGCATCGGCACGCGCGGAGCGGCGCGAATGCTGCTTAGGGAAGAGCATGTATCGGTAACGATCCGAGCGCCGGCCCGTGAGGCTCCACCACGCCTTGCCCGTGCCGCGCAGCAGCGGGTGCGCGCCGGCACCGACGGTCGCGAAACCGGCCGGCAGGAACGCCTCGTCCTCTGGCAGCACCGCGAGCCGCCACGAGCAGTACTCGACCGCGCCGGCCGGCACCTCGGCGACTGCGCTGTCGTTCGCGAACAGCTCTGCGAACTCGGCCGGCATGTTCTTGTTGACGGCCCAGCGCACGCGCGCGGTTGCGCCGAGCCGCAGCGCGGATGCCCACGACTTGATTCGATTGCCTAAGCCCGCGGTCTCCGTCGAGACAACCAAAGGCGCGCGTGAGATCGACAACATCGACGTGGTGGTGCTCGTGGCGAGTGCGCGCGATTCTACACGCCGACTACGGATACAATCATCCATGCATGGCCGCGACCAACCCGACCGAGAAATCCGCCAAGGGCTTCGAGTGGAGCGCGTTGCGCTCGCTCGCGCCGCATCTCTGGCCCGCGAGCAATCCGGCGATCCGAGTGCGCGTCGTCGGCGCACTCGCACTTCTGACGGCGGCCAAGCTCGCGACGGTCTACGTGCCGCTCTTGTTCAAGCGGATGGTCGACCTGTTCTCCGACCCGCAGAACCTGCCGATCGCGCTCCCGCTCGGGATGATCGTCGGCTACGGTGTGCTACGGATCGCGGCGATCGCGTTCTCGGAGCTCCGCGACGCGGTGTTCGCAAAGGTCGCGCAGCGCGCGATCCGGACCGTCGCGCTGCGCACGTTCCGTCACCTGCACAGCCTGTCGCTGAGCTTCCACCTCGAGCGTCAAACCGGCGGCCTGTCGCGCGCGATCGAGCGCGGCACCACCGGCATCGACACGTTGCTCACGTTCATGCTGTTCAACATCGTGCCAACGCTCATCGAGATCGCGCTCGTCTGCGGGATCCTGTGGGCGTTGTTCGACTACTCGTACGCGCTCGTGACGTTCGTCTGCGTGATCGGCTACATCGCGTACACGCTGACGGTGACCGGGTGGCGCCTGAAGTACCGGCGGCAGATGAACGAGACCGACCAGGAGGCCAACACGCGCGCGATCGACAGCCTGCTGAACTACGAGACGGTCAAGTACTTCGGCAACGAGCAGTACGAGGCCTCTCGCTTCGACCAAGCTCTCGCGCGTTACGAGCGCGCGTCGGTCGCGAGCAAGAGCTCGCTGTCGCTGCTCAACATCGGCCAGGCGACGATCATCGGCACCGGGCTCGCAATCCTTATGGCGATGGCCGGCCGCGGCGTCATCGCAAGAACACTTACGGTCGGCGACTTCGTGCTCGTGAACACCTACCTGATCCAGCTCTACATCCCGCTGAACTTCTTGGGCTTCGTCTACCGCGAGATCAAGCAGGCGCTGACCGACATGGAGGCGATGTTCAAGCTCCTCGACGTGCACGCGGACGTGAAGGACGCGCCGAACGCGGCGCCGCTGCCCGACGGGCCCGGCAACGTCGCGTTCGATCACGTGTCGTTCGCGTACGACCCGCGACGCACCATCCTCGACGACGTGTCGTTTGCGGTGCCGGCCGGGCATCGCGTCGCGATCGTCGGCGCGAGCGGCGCGGGCAAGTCGACGATCTCGCGGCTGCTGTTCCGCTTCTACGACGTCGAACGCGGCCGCGTGCGGATCGACGGCCAGGACATCCGCGACGTGACCCAGGCGAGCGTGCGCGCCGCGATCGGCATCGTTCCGCAGGACACGGTGCTCTTCAACGACACGATCTACTACAACATCGCGTACGGCCGCCCCGGCGCATCACCCGCCGAGATCGAGGAAGCCGCGCGGCTCGCGCGGATCCACGATTTCATCATGGCGTCGCCCGACGGCTATCGGACGATGGTCGGCGAGCGCGGACTCAAGCTCTCGGGCGGCGAGAAGCAGCGCGTTGCGATCGCGCGCACGATCCTGAAGCGGCCGCGGATCCTCTTGTTCGACGAGGCGACCTCGGCGCTCGACACGAGGACCGAGCGCGAGATCCAAGTGTCGCTGCGCGAGGTGTCGCGCGGCCGCACGACTCTCGTGATCGCTCATCGGCTGTCGACGATCGTCGATTCCGACGAGATCATCGTGCTCGCCGAAGGAAGGATCGCCGAGCGCGGCACGCACGCGGACCTGCTCGGACGGGACGGTCTCTACGCCGCGATGTGGCTGCGCCAGCAGCACACGGGCGAGGCCGACGAGCCGCCGGAGCCCGTCGGGCTGCCGCTGGAAACCGCCTGAGACCATCGCGACCTTCCCGGCGCGGCCCGGCCGCCGACGAAAATCCGCCTCGAGGAACGCGCGTGCTGCGCGCTCAGCGTCGCGCGAGCTCGTGGAGGTAGCGCCACAGCGTCGCGGCCACGAGCGCGTGGTCGATCGTGCCGTCGAGCATGAGCTTCGCGAGGTCGCGAGTCGGCACGAGCACGACCTCGGTTTGCTCGGTCCGATCGTTCTTGATCGCACGCTCCGGAACGACGTCCGTCGCGAGATAGGCGTACAGCCGGTTTGCGAACAAGGCCGGATTCGGATTCACGACACCGAGCGAGACCGGGTCGCGGGCTCGGTAGCCTGTCTCCTCGAGGCACTCGCGCACCGCGGCCTGTGCCGGATCCTCGCCCGGGTCGACGAGCCCTGCCGGCATCTCGAGCGTGACCTTGCTGGCGCCATGCCGATACTGACGCACGAGGACCACGTCGCCCGATTGGGTGACGGGCACGATTTGCGCCCACGAGCCCGAATGAATCCGATAGAACGTGTGTCGCGAGCCGTCCACCGGCGAATCGGCGATCGAGCGCTCGACCGAGAACACCTTGCAATCCGCGACGGGCTCGCGCGCGACCTCGCGCCAGTCCTTGATCGTCATCGTCAATGGCTACCGAGTTGGTAAATCAGCAGCGCGCCGCCGTAGCCCAAGGCCGTCATGTAGCTCCACGCGAACAGCGGCCAGCCCCAGCTGTTCGTTTCGCGCTGGATCACGGCCAGCGTCGACGCGCATTGCAGGCACCACGCGTAGAACAACAGTAGACCGAACACCATCGGCAGCGTGAACACCGGCCGGCCGTCGGGCCAGGTCGCGGCCTGGATCCGTTCCCCGAGGCTCTGCTCGTCGGCGTCATCGCCGACGGCGTAGATCGTTCCGAGCACGGCGACGACGACCTCGCGCGCCGGGAAGCCCGCGATGACGGCAGCCGAGACGCGCCAGTCCCAGCCGAGCGGCGCGAACACGGGCTCGACGACCTGACCCGCGCGGCCGAGCCAGCTGCGCGCGAGATGCTCGGCCGCCGCCTCGTGATCGATCGCAGCGAGCCGCTTGTCGAGGGCGTCGCCGCTCAGGATCACCTGCGCGGCGGCTCGCGCCTCTAGCTTAGTCGCATCGACCTCGGGCGAGCGCGGGAAGTACACGAGCGCCCAGGCGACGACCGCGACCGAGAGAATCACGGTGCCGGCCCGGCGCAGGAACACGCGGATGCGGTCGAGCAACTTCATGCCGACAGTGCGCACGTTCGGCACGCGAAACTCGGGCAGGGCAAGGATGAACGTCGGTTTTTCCCCGCGCAGGAATGAGTAGCGGAGCAGCAGCGCAGTGCCGACGCCGCCGAGGATGCCGACGACGTAAAGTCCGAACAGCACGAGGCCCTGGAGGTTTACGAACCCGATCATGCGAACGGGCACGAACGCCGCGATCAGCAGCGCGTACACCGGCAAGCGCGCGGAGCACGTCATGAACGGGGCCGCAAGGATCGTCGCGATCCGGTCGCGCCGGTTCGGGATCACGCGCGTCGCCATGATCGACGGCACCGCGCACGCGAAGCTCGACAGCAGCGGGATCACGGACTGGCCCGAAAGCCCAACCGAGCGCATCGCTCGATCGACGAGGAACGCCGCGCGCGCGAGGTACCCCGTGTCCTCCATGAGGATGATGAACAGGAACAAGATCAGGATCTGCGGCAAGAACACGATCACGCTGCCGACGCCCGCGATCGCGCCGTCGACGATGAAGCTGGCTAGCGGGCCTGGCGGTAGGCCCGTTTGCACCCAGCTACCGACACCGCTCGCGCCCGCGTTGATGAGCTTTGCGATCGGCGTCGCCGCTACGAACACGGCCTGGAACACGATGGCCATCGCGAGCACGAACATGATCGTCGCCGGCCACGGCCTGTTCAGCCAATCGACCAGTGCCGCGCCGCGACTCACGATCCGCGAGCCCGGCGACTCGACCTTCGCGAGCGTCTCGTTGACCCAGCGGTAGCGGTGCCGCGCTTCGACGGCGAGCGGTGGCTCGGCGCCGAACAGCGCGCGACGTGCGGGCTCGAGCTCGACGAGCCGGCGCGCATCGACGACGGTCGTCGCCTTCGGATCGACGAGCAGGCGCTCGACCTCGACCGGATCCACGCTCACGCCCTCCGTGCGCCACTTCTCCGCGAAAGACTCGGCCGTTTGCCGGAGCTCGGGCCAGTGCGGACGCAGCTGCGGCGGCTCGGTCGTGAGCACGCGGCCGAGCGCATCGCGGAGCTCGGCGAACCCGCGGCCCGTGGTCGCGACGACCGGGTAGACGCGGACGCCGCCGAGAAGCTCCTCGAGCGCTGGGTAGTCGATCTTGAGCCCTTCGCGCTGCGCCGCGTCAGCCATCGTGAGCGCGACGATCATCGGCCGCCCGAGCTCGACGAGCTGCTGCAGCAGATAGAGGCCTTGATAGAGGCGCGTCGAGTCGATGACTGCGAGGATCGCGTCGGGGCGCGGCGTGCCGGCCACTCGGCCGAACAGCACGTCGACTGCGATCCGCTCGTCGGTTGAGTTGGGGCTCAACGAATAGGTGCCGGGCAAGTCGATGAGGTCGAGGGTCGTCCCGCCGAACACGCTGCGTCCGAGGTGGCGCTCGACGGTGACGCCGGGGTAGTTCGCGGTCCGCTGACGAAGCCCCGTCAGCCGGTTGAACACGGAGCTCTTGCCCGCGTTCGGATTGCCGACGACCGCGATCGTGCCGGTGGCCCGGCGGTGCACCGTCAGCGTCTCGACTTTGACGACCGTTTCAGCCCGTGCTGCCATTGCTTGCTACCGGGGCGACGTGAAAGTGCCGCGCGAGCTCACGCCGCAGTGAGATCGCGGCGCCGTGGATCCTGAATTCGAGCGGGTCGCCGCCGAGCGAGCCGCGCAGGAACCGGAGCTCCGCGCCCTCGACGAGGCCGAGCACCATCAGCCGTTGGACGGCCGCGTCCGCCGTCTCGATCGACGCGATCCGAACCAGGTCACCGGGCTTGAGATCCGAGAGCGTCAAAGCGTCTCCGCTGTCGCAGATACGAATGATTCTCGATTATAGCCTACTGGAACGGGTGGCGACGAATGATCACCGCGTCGCGCGCGGGGCCGGTCGAGATCACGTCGACCGGAACGCCGGCGAGCTCCTCGATCCGGGCCAAGTAGCGCTTGGCCTCGGGCGGGAGCTGGTCGTAGGACGTGGCTCCCAGCGTGGGCGTCGTCCAGCCTGCGTGGCTTTCGTAGACCGGCTCGCATTCACCATAACGGTCGATCAGCAACGGCGGCGTATCGATCGTGCGCCCGTCGAGGCGGTAACCGACACAGAGCTTGATCTCGGGCAGGCCGTCGAGCACGTCGAGCTTCGTCACGCAGAGGCCCGAGAGGCTGTTCGTGAACGCCGCGCGCCGCACGAGCACCGCGTCGAACCAGCCGCAGCGGCGCGCCCGCCCGGTGGTCGCACCGAACTCCGCGCCGACGCGGCCGAGGCGCCGACCGACGTCGTCCAACAGCTCGGTCGGGAACGGACCGGCGCCGACGCGCGTCGTGTACGCCTTCACGATGCCGAGCACGTAGTCCACGCTACCGGGTCCGACGCCGGTGCCGGTCGCCGCGCCGCCCACCGTCGTGTTCGAGGACGTGACGAACGGATAGGTGCCCAGGTCGATGTCGAGCATCGCGCCCTGCGCGCCTTCGAACAGCACGTTGTGGCCATCGGCGTCGAGCTTGCGCAACACCTCGGTGACGTCGACCACGAGCGGCTTCACGCGCTCGCCGCACTGGAGCAGGTTGTCGAGCTCTCGCTGCGGATCGACGGGTGCAACCGAGTAGTAGCGCTCGAGCAGGAAGTTGTGCAGATCGAGCAGCCGCTCGAGCTTCGTCTTGAGCACGTCCGGAGAGAACAAATCGGAGATCCGAATCGCGCGCCTCGCGATCTTGTCCTCGTAGGCCGGGCCGATGCCGCGACCCGTCGTGCCGATCGCGGCCGACCCGCTCGCTCGCTCTTGTGCTTTGTCGAGCAAGCCGTGCGAGCTCAGGATCACCGGACACGCCGGCGATACACGTAGACGTTCGGCGACCGGGACGCCGCGCCCGATCAGCTCGTCCATCTCTTGCAGCAGCGCGTCTAGCGAGACGACAACGCCATTGCCGATCAGGCAGATCACGCCGTCGCGTAAAATTCCCGATGGGATCAGGTGCAGCACGGTCTTGCGGTCACCGATCACGAGCGTGTGGCCGGCGTTGTGTCCGCCCTGGAAGCGGACGACCGCGTGCGCGCGCTCTGCGAGCACGTCGACGACGGCGCCCTTGCCCTCGTCTCCCCACTGCGTCCCGATTACGACGACGTTGCGCCCCACCTCAACCTCGAATGCCGAGCAGCAGCAAGAGGCCGACGATCACGACGCCGAGCCCGAATGCGCGCAGATGCGTGTCCTCGAGGCGCGCGACTGCCGCGAGCCCTCGGCGCCACGCCTGCGGCGCGACGAACGGCATCAGGCCCTCGATGACCAGGTAGAACGCCAAACCCGCAAGAAGATCAGCCCAGGCCAAAGCGCCAGCCCTCCAAAATAGCGATTGTGAAAATTCGATCGAACTAGTGCGCGGCCGTGCCGGCCTGTTTGTGCAGAAATTGAAAGAAGTCGCTGTCTGGCTTCAAGACGAGCACATCTTGATCCCGTCCGATCGAGTTCCGATAGGCCTGTAGGCTCCGATAGAACGCAAAGAAGTCGCGATCCTTCGAGTATGCCGCGGCGTAGATCGCCGCGGCGCGCGCATCGCCAGAGCCGCGGATTCGCTCGGCGTCCCGATACGCCTCGGCCAGGATCACCGTTTTTTGACGGTCCGCGTCGGCCTTGATCCGTGCGACCTGCTCGTCCCCTTCGGCTCTGAGCCCCGTCGCTACACGCTGACGCTCTTTCTTCATGCGCTCGAAGACCGTGGACTCGTCCACCATGCTGACCCGCTTGATGCGCACGTCGACGACCTGGACGCCGAAGTCCGGCGCGCGCATCCGGACGCTCGTCAACGCATCGGCCAAGAGATCGGACCAGCTCGACGACAAGACTTCCGGCACGGTGCGCTGGCTGATCGCGGCCTGGAGTCCTCCAGTGACGATATCCGAGAGGCTCTGAATCGCGACTTCCTCGTCGCCGCCGTTGACCGAGCGGTAGTACTGCGCCGGATCGATGATGCGCCAGACGATCAGGGACTCGACGACCAGGTTCTTCCTCTCGGCCGTCGACACCTTCTCGTCGCGGCGCTCTTTGGTTTGCGTCGTCTTCGTATAGCGCACTACGTCGTCGGCGAACGGAATCTTGAAATGCAGGCCCGGAGTGAAGCCCGCGCCGACGAGCTTTTGGAACTGCAATTTGACCACGTGCTCGCGCTCGTCGACCGCGAATACTGACATCCGGATCAAGACTGCCAGAATCACGGCAGCGACCAGCAGAAGGTTGATGCGCATGCTCATCGCCGGATCCGTCGCCTCAGCGGCTCTCGCGCTCGCGCGTGCGCGGACCGACGGTGCTGTTGACCGGCACTGGAGGAACGACCGGAGCGTCGCCGCCGGACGCGCCCGCCCGTTTCTGCGTGAGCTGCTCGAGCGGCAGGTAGAGCACGTTGTTGCCGTTACCGGTATCTACGATCACCTTGGTCGAGCTCGCGAGCACGGCCTCGAGCGTCTCGATGTAAAGACGCTCGCGCGTGATGGCCGGTGTCTGCCGATATTGGGCGAGAACCTGCTCGAAGCGGTCGGCTTCGCCTTCCGCGTTCGCGACCACTTCCGCGCGATAGGCCTCCGCGTCCTGGCGCCGCTTCTCGGCCTCGCCGCGTGCCTTCGGCAAGATATCGCCGGCGTAAGCGTCGGCCTCGAGGATCTTCCGTTGCTTTTCCTCGCTCGCCTTGCCGGCGTCCTGATCGGCTTCGTCGACTTGCTGCGGCAGGGCCACCTCTTTGAGGTTCACCTCGTTCACCGTGACGCCCGCGCCGTAGGAATCGAGCGCCGCCTGTATCAGGTCCTGCGTCTCGTGAGCCACCTGCGTCCGGCCGTCGCGGAGGACGAAGTCGAGCGTGTTGCGCCCCACGACCTCGCCGAGCGCGCTCGAGACGAGGGACTGCAGCACGTTCTCGGGGTCGCGCAGGGTGAATTGAAAGCCTTTCGCGTCGGTGCGCTTGAACTGAACCGTCAACTCGACGTCCACGATGTTCTCGTCGCGAGTCAGCAGCGTGGCTGGATACGACATGCTCTTTGCGACGCCGACGTTCACCCTTTCCACGGACTCGATCGGCCATGGGAGGTGCCACTGCGGGCCGGGCTGCACGAGCTTCTGAAACGCACCGAAGCGCAGCACGACGCCACGCTCGCCCTCCTGTATCCGGTACAGGCCGGTGACCAGCCAGATCGCGATGAGTGCCAGCAGGCCGATGACGATCAGCCCGGTGTTCAGCGGCGGCTTACCACCCTGGCTCGCGCCGCCGCGTCCGCCGCGGAACAGCGAAGCGAGCCGACGCTGCAGATCGCGGACGACGGCATCGAGATCCGCTGGACCCTTGTCCTTGTCGGATCGCCACGGATTGCCCTTGTCGCCGTCGTCCCAAGCCATCGCGCGTCACACTTTTTCCCGGATCGCGCCGCGCGGCAACGCGAAGTCGCTTCGCAGCTCTTGCAAGCGCCTTGCGGTCAACTCTACTTCCAGCGTCGAGACGCCCTGTGCGTTCACGATCTCGCTCCGAACGGCGTGCCAACCGAACAGCTTCGCGCGCAGCCGACTCTGCTCCGGACCCAACGTGAGCTCGGCGACGAGCCGTGCCCCGGCGAGCCGCGCCCGAATCGCGTCGCGCAACGCGGTCACTCCCGCACCGGTGGTCGCCGACACGCACAGCTTGGTGTGCTCGGGGCCGTTCATCTCGACGGAGAGCTCCGCGGGCGCATTGTCGACCTTATTGTACACGCGCAGGCACGGCACCTCGGCCGCGCCGATGTCCTCGAGCACGGTCTCGACTTGCCGACGGCGATCGTCGTGATGTGGATCGCTCGCGTCGATCACGTGCAACAACAGATCGGCCTCGCGCGTCTCGGTCAACGTCGCCCTGAAGGCTGCGATCAGCTCGTGCGGCAAATCGCGCACGAAACCGACCGTATCGACGAGCAGCGCTTCGTCGCCGTGGTCGAGGTGCAGGCGGCGGATGGTCGGGTCGAGTGTCGCGAACAGCTGGTCGCGCGTGACGAGGTCTGCGCCCGCGAGGGTGTTGAATAGCGTGGTCTTGCCGGCATTCGTGTAACCGACGAGCGCGACGCTCGGGATCGCGGCGCGCGTTCTTTCCTTGCGCCCGACTTCGCGTTGCCGCTCGACTTTCTCGAGCCGCGCGCGCAGATGGCGGATGCGCCGGCTCACGAGCCGCCGGTCCGTCTCGAGCTGCGTCTCGCCGGGTCCACGCAGGCCGATGCCGCCCTTCTGGCGCTCGAGGTGAGTCCATCCGCGCACGAGCCGGGACGCGAGATGCTCGTGCTGCGCGAGCTCGACCTGGAGCTTGCCTTCGAACGTCGCGGCGCGTTGCGCAAAGATGTCGAGAATCAGGCCGTTTCTATCGAGCACTCGAGTCTTCAGCGTCGTCTCGAGGTTGCGCTCCTGTCCCGCGCGCAGCGGCTGGCTGACGAGGATCAGCTCCGCGTTCGCCTCGCGCGCGCGCGCCGCTACCTCTTCGACTTTGCCGCTGCCGATGAAGTAGCGCGGGTCTGGACGCTCGCGACGCGCCTGAATCTCGGCGACGACTTCGGCGCCGGCGGATTCGGCGAGGGCTCGAAACTCTTGCGTCTCGTCTTCGTGGCAGGAGCGGTTCAGGCCGACATGGAGCAGTAGCGCGCGTTCGCCACTGCGCGGACGATCAAGCAACCTCGCCTCCGTGCGTCCGAGAGCCCGAGCTAATCTTCAGCTTCCTCTTCATCCATCGACGGCACCCGGACGTTGCGAGCCGGGACCACGGTCGAGATGGCGTGCTTGTAGACCATCTGGCTGACGCTGTTGCGCAACAAGACCACGAACTGATCGAAAGAATCGATTTGTCCTTGCAGCTTGATACCGTTCACCAGGTAGATCGAAACGGGCACTTTTTCTTTGCGCAAAGCATTCAGAAACGGGTCCTGCAGCGATTGACCTTTGGCCATGAAACTCTCCTTTTTTATTCTTAGGGCTGCCGAAATCAGGTCGACACGATCGCCTGAGGCCCTAGAAGGGCTTCTCGAAACCTCACTCCGATACATGTCCCACGACGAGACCGGTCATTCCCACGACTGGTAATGCTAACACAGCCGATCGGCTTTCACGTCGCGCCGGCCGAGAATAGCTCCACTCGAGCCAAAAACTCCGCCGCAAGACCGGGCCGATCCGCCGACCATCGCTCACTGACTACGTCACCCCGTAACCACGTGAGCTGCCGCTTCGCGAGCTGCCTCGTTGCGACGAGCGCGCGGCGCCGCGCCTCCGGCCAATCGTAGGCGCCCTCGAGGTAGCCCCAGATCTGCCGGTAGCCGACCGCCCGCAGAGCCGGCAGCTGCGGAGTTAGATCGCCGCGGGCGCGAAGGTTCTGCACTTCCGTCACGAATCCCGACTCGACCATCGTGTCGAAGCGCTGCTCGATCCGCCGCGCGAGCACGCCGCGATCGTCGGGCACGAGCGCGATAGTCGCGATCTCGAGGTCAGGCGCGGCCGCGGCGCCGCGCTGCAACTCGGTCAGCGGCCGCCCGGTCAACGCGTGAACCTCGAGCGCGCGCTGAATTCGCTGCCGGTCCGTCGGCGCGATGCGCGCGGCTGCCGCCGGATCCACGAGCCTCAGGCGCGCGTGCAGCGCGGGCCAGCCGTGCGCGCGGCCCTCGTCGTCGAGCTCCGTGCGCAACGATGCGTCGGCGCGCGGCAGGGTCGCGAGCCCGTCGCGCAGCGCACGCAGATAGAGCAGCGTTCCGCCGACGAGCAGCGGCAGGCGCCCGCGCGCGCCGATCTCGCGAATCGCGCTCAGAGCGTCGCGCGCGAACCGGCCCGCCGAATACGCTTCCGTCGGCTCGACGATGTCGACGAGGTGGTGCGGCACACGCGCGCGCACGGCCGTGGAAGGCTTCGCGGTGCCGATATCGAGGCCGCGATAGACCATCGCCGAGTCCATGCTCACGATCTCTAGGGGCAGATGCTCGGCGAGACCGAGCGCGAGCTCCGTCTTGCCGCAGGCCGTCGGCCCCGTCAGGCAGACGCAGCGCGGTGCCGGCTCAGCGGAGCTCACTGGCCGCGCAAGAACAGCCGGTCGAGATCGCCGAGCGTGATTTGCGTCCATGTCGGCCGTCCGTGATTGCACGCTTCGCTGCGCTCGGTGCGCTCCATCTCGCGCAGCAGCGCGTTCATCTCGTCGAGAGTCAGGCGCCGGTTCGCGCGCACCGCCGCGTGACAGGCCATCGTCGCGAGCAGCTCGTTGACGGCCGACTCGACTCGCTCCGCGCCCTTCCCCTCGGCGAGGTCGCTGAGCAAATCGCGCACGAGCGGCTCGACGTCGGCTCCTTCGAGCAGCAGCGGCATGCCGAGCACCGAGACTCGCCCGGGTCCGCGCCGAACGAGCGAGAAACCGAGAGCCTCGAGCTCGGTTCCATGCTCGTCGACGAGATCGCCCTCGCTCGAGCCGACCTCGATCGACACCGGCACGAGGAGCTTCTGTGACATCACCGTCTGCGCCGCGAAATCGCGTTTCAGGCGCTCGTACGTGATCCGTTCGTGCGCCGCGTGCATGTCGACGATGATCAGGCCATCGCGATTCGCGGCAAGCACATAGACGCCCGCGAGCTGCGCGAGCGCGAAGCCGAGGGGCGGCGTCCCGCCGGGCTCCGCGTGCATATCCGCGCTGCTCGTGTGGCCATGCAGGCGCGCGTAGACGGCCGCGCGCTCGCGCACGCCGCTCGACGGCAACTCGAGCGGCGCCTGGCGCGGCAGCGTTTGCGCCCCGAAGCGGGCGGCGGCCGCGAACGCCGAGGCCGTCACGGGCGGCGGCGCCTCGCGCTCGCCCGACGCGAGCGTGCTCGCGAGCGCCGCCTCGACGGTGCGGAACACGAAGTCGTGCACGAGGTTCGAGTCGCGGAAGCGGATTTCCAGCTTGGCCGGGTGCGCGTTGACGTCGACGCGGCGCGGGTCGAGCTCGAGGAACACGACGAATGCCGGCTGGCGCGCCTGGAACAAGACGTCTTGATAGCCGAGGCGCACCGCGTGCCGCAGCAGTTTGTCGCGCACGAAGCGGCCGTTGACGAACGTGTATTGCATGTCGGGCTGGCTGCGCGAGAACGACGGCGCCCCGAGCCAACCCCAGAAACGCAAACCTTCGATCGAGCGCGAGAAAAAACGGGCGCTCGCGAGAAACTCGCTGCCGCAAAGCGACTCGATCCGCGCCTCCTGAGCCGCTCGATCACCCGCCACGGTCAACCGCCACGCGTGCCGATCGTTGCTCGTGAAGTCGAACTGGACGCCGAAGCGCGCTAGCGCGAGATTCTTCAGCGTCGCCTCGACGTGGCCCAGCTCGGTCTTCTCGCTGCGCTGAAACTTGCGCCGTGCCGGCGTGTTGAAAAAAAGATCGCGGACCTCGATCGACGTGCCGAACGCGTGCGGCGCGGGCTTCGGCGCGCCGAGCTCACCGCCCTCGCACGTGATGCTCCAACCGTGCTCGGCGCCCGCGACGCGCGACGTGATCCGCATCCGCGCGACCGAGCCGATGCTCGGCAACGCTTCGCCCCGGAAGCCGAGAGTGGCGAGGCTCTCGAGGTCGTCGAGGCTTGCGATTTTGCTCGTCGCGTGGCGCGAGAGCGCGAGCGCGAGCTCGTCGCGCGCGATCCCGACGCCATCGTCACTGACGCGAATCAGACGCGATCCGCCAGCAGCGATCTCCACGCCGATCGCGTCCGCGCCCGCGTCGAGCGAATTCTCGACGAGCTCCTTGACGACGGAGGCCGGCCTCTCGACGACCTCGCCCGCGGCGATCTGGTCGATGAGCTCGGACGGCAAGACTTGGATGGCCAACGGCGCGCCTTCGAATCGGTTGCGTGCGCTCGGGCCCGAGCGCTCGACACGCGCGAGTGTACATGAGTGCGGCGGCGCGCAAGCCGCGAGCGCGCTCAGCCTTGCGGGATTGTGAGAGCTTGGCCGATGCGGACCGAGTCGCTCTTCAGGCTGTTCGTGCGGCGCAGGTTCGCCGTGCTGACGCGGTAGCGCTCGGCGATCTCCGACAGCGTCTCGCCGCGTACGACGCGATGGACCGCCGGCTGCGGCGGATCGGGCGTGCGCGCCGCGAAGTAGCTGCCCTGCGGCGGGTTCGCGGCGAAATAATCGACGATGCCGTCGCGTAGCGCCTTCGCGAGCGCGGCCTGGTATTGCGGACTGCGCAGGGAAGCTTCCTCGCGCGGATTGGAGATGTACGCGGTCTCGACCAGCAGCGACGGAATATCTGGCGACTTCAGCACGAGGAACGGCGCCTGTTGCACCTGCGTGCGACGCAGCGCAGTGACGGACGACATCTGCTTGATGAGCCGCTGGCCGGCGGCCGTGCTCGCGCTCAGCGCCGCGTTCTGCGAAAGATCGACCAACACGCGCGCAAGCAGCGGGTCGGCGTCCGCGAGCGACACGCCGCCGACCAGGTCGGACGCGTTCTCACGCTGCGCAAGCAGCAGCGACGCTTCGTTCGTGGCGCCCTTCTCCGACAGCACGTAGACCGTCGCACCGGTCGCCGACGAATCCCGATACGAGTCCGCGTGGATCGACATGAAGAAGTCCGCTTGTGCGGCGTGAGCGACCTCCATTCTCTTCCGAAGCGGCACGAAGTAGTCGCCGCTCCTTACGAGGACCGCACGCATGCCGGGCTGCGAGTCGACTTCTTCAGCAACGCGACGAGCGATCGCGAGCACGACGTCCTTCTCGCGCGTGCCGTTGCGGCCGCTCGCGCCCGGATCGTCGCCGCCGTGACCCGCGTCGATCGCTATGACCACGTCTCGGCCGCGCTCAGGTGTCGACGCGGTTCGGTGGACGACCGGCATCGTGTCGGGCTGGAACAAGTCGACGACGAGTCGATGACCGTATTGCTCGTTCGGCGCGAGCAGGAAGGTCTTCGCCTTCGCGGCCTTCGTGAGCTCGAGCACAACGCGAAGCTCCCCGGTGGAGCGATCGCCGGTGCGAACGGCGGCGACGACGCCCTTCGGCTCCGGCAGCGATAGCGGCGCGGCAACCGTGGTCGCCGGCAGATCGATCACGAGTCGCTCCGGGTCCGACAGCGTGAAGACGCGGTGCTCGACCGGCGCGGTGAGCTCGAACACGACGCGAGTGGAGTCGGGGCCCGACCAGACGCGGATGCTGTTGACCGTGGCGGCGGCGGCGGCGAACGTCGCGTGACCCAACAGCAGCGCGCCACACAAGGCCTTGACCGCCCGAGCCGACTTCACTCCAGAGCCTCCGATCGAGAGAGGTGGCTTATGTTTACAACTTCCAGCGTGCTTTTCAATCACTTTCTCATTGAAAAGAGCATATTAGCGACCGTAGTTAAGGCCGTCTTTGCAACTATCCTGCAAGGCCCGGATTCCGGCCGCGGTTAGGGCCTGAGCCGTGAGCCTGCGCTCGCTGCCTCCGAGGTCGTCGAGCTGCAGCATCAGGTCGGCGCGAGCCGCGAGCCCCGGCGCGCGCTCGGGCCACTCGACGAGCACCCAAGTCGCCTGCGCCGCGAGCCAGTCGCGGAACCCGAGGTTCTCGAGCTCGACCTCGCTCCCGAGCCGATACAGGTCGAGGTGAACGACCGCGAGCTCTGCGAGCGCGTAATGCTCGAGCAGCGTGTAGGTCGGCGACGGCACGCGCGCGGCGTAGCCGAGGCCTCGGAGCAGTGCGCGAACCCACGTCGTCTTGCCGGCGCCGAGCTCGCCGCGCAGGCCGACGATCAGCGGCCAGCGTTTCGCTACGCGCAAGCGCGCCGCGGCGTTGCCAGCAAAATCAACGAGCTCCGCCTCGGAGCGAAAGTCGATTACGCAGTTGGATTGGCCCATCGGCGCAGGTGCGGCATGAGGTCCGCTGCGAGAGTTCCGCGTTGGCCGCCGGCCGCCGCGTCGTCGCCCGCGAGCGCGTGCAACAGCACGCCGGCCCGCGCGCTGGCCCGTAAGTCCCGTGTCTGAACGAGTAGACCGCCGATCACGCCCGCGAGCACGTCGCCCATTCCGGCCGTCGCCATGCCCGGGTTGCCTCGATCGCAGACGCCGGGCGCGCTGTCCGGGGCCGCGACGAGCGTCTGCGCCCCTTTCAAGACCGCGACCGCCTCGTAGCGGGTCGCGAGCGTGCGGGCCGCGGTTAGGCGGTCCCGCTCCACGTGCTCGGCCGACGTCCCGAGGAGCCTGGCCGCCTCGCCGGGGTGTGGCGTGAGGATCCAGCGCCCGCGCGGGACGGGCGACTCGGCCAGCAGGTTCAATGCGTCAGCGTCCACCACGAGCGGCAACGCGCAGTCCAGCAGCCGGCGCACGCACGCGCGCGCCCACGCCGACTTGCCGAGCCCGGGACCCACGACGGCCGCGTCGGCGAGCGCGACTAGCGGGTCGAGCTCCGTCGCGACATCGACTGCGTGCACGATTACCTCCGCACGGCCCGCGCGGACCGCGGCGACGCTGTCGCCGTGCGCGGCCACGTAGGCGAGCCCCGCGCCGACCCGCAGCGCGGCCTCCGCGGCCAACCGAATCGCACCGGCCATCCCGGGCCCACCGCCGACGAGCAGCAGCCGCCCGTTCGTCCCTTTGTGCGCCGAGCGGCGGCGCGGCGGCAGCGCGCGCTCTAGCTCGGCGCGCGTGAGCCGCGTGAGCGTGGGCTCGAGGCCGCGGCGGAGGTCGGCCGGAAGGCCGAGGCCCGCGAGCTCGACCGCTCCGGTGTAGTCGCACGCTCGGCCCAAGTACAGCCCCTGCTTCAAACCGACGAACGTGACGGTGGCGCTCGCGCGGATCGCATCGCCGAGCGGTAAACCCGTGTCCGCATGCAGGCCGCTCGGGATGTCGAGCGCGAGGATCGGAGCGCCGCTCGCGTTCGCGGCCGCAACCGTAGCCGCGAATTGGCCCTCTAGCGGCCGGTCGGCGCCGATGCCGAGCAGCGCGTCGACGATCACGGTTCGGCTCGGATCGATTCCGCCCAGGTCCCCCGCGTAACGTTGGATCGGCACGCCGGCCGCGACACACTCGTCGAGCGCGCGCTTCGCATCGCCCTTGAGCCGGTCGGGTGGCGCGACGGCGAGCACGCGAACGTCGAGCGACTCGGCCTTCGCGAGCCGTGCCAGCACGAGCCCGTCGCCGCCGTTGTTGCCGGCGCCACAGAGCACGACGACCCCGCGCGCGTCGGGCCAGCGCCGCCGCAGGACGCGCAGCGCCTGCGCGCCCGCGCGCGACATGAGCTCGAAGCTCGGCACACCGAGCTGCGAGCTCGCAAGCCGATCGAGCTCGCGCACTTGGCTCGCGCTGAAGATAGCGCTCGGCGACGGCTCGTCGGGGCTTCGCATCCGCGCGATTATACTGGCCGAAGATGCGAGCCCCGGCTCAAGCGGTGACGGCCCCGGACGAACTGACTCTCGCGCGCCTCGCGGCCGAGGTGAAGGACCTTGGGCGCGCGCTCGGTTTCGCGAAGATCGGCATCTCGGGAGTCGACCTTGCCGTGGACGAGCATCGGCTCGACGACTGGCTCGCGGCCGGCCGGCACGGCGCGATGAAGTACATGCGCCGGCACGGCCGCAAGCGCACCCGTCCCGCCGAGCTCGTCGAGGGCACCGTGCGCGTGATCTCGGCGCGCATGGACTACTGGCCGGGCGGCGCGCGCGACGCGCGCGGCGTGCTCGGCGACGCGCGGCTCGGCTACGTGGCGCGCTACGCGCTCGGTCGCGACTATCACAAGGTCTTGCGCCCTCGGCTCGAGCGGCTCGCACGCGCGATCGAGAAGCGCGCCGGAGTCCACGGCTATCGCGCGTTCGTCGACAGCGCGCCGGTGCTCGAGAAGGCGCTCGCGCGCAACGCGGGCCTGGGGTGGATCGGCAAGCACACGAATCTGCTCGATCGCGACGCGGGCTCTTGGTTCGTCCTCGGCGAGCTCTACACGAGCCTGCCACTGCCCGTGGACGCGCCCGCGACCGAGCACTGCGGCTCGTGCCGCGCGTGCATCGACGTTTGTCCGACGCAGGCGATCGTCGCGCCGTACGAGCTCGACGCGCGCCGCTGTATCTCGTACCTCACGATCGAGCAGCGCGGCGCGATCCCCGTCGAGCTGCGCGCGGCGATCGGCAACAGGATCTTCGGCTGCGACGACTGCCAGCTGTTTTGCCCGTGGAACAAGTTCGCGCGCCCGACCGAGGTCGCAGACTTCGCGGTGCGTCACGACCTCGACTGCACAGAGCTCGTCCGGCTGTTCGCGTGGACTGAAGCGGAGTGGCGCGAGCGCACGGCCGGTAGCGCGCTGCGGCGCGCGGGCTACGACGGCTGGCTCAGGAACGTGGCCGTCGCGCTCGGCAATGCGCCGACGGAACCCGCCGTCGTCGACGCGCTGCAGAGGCGCAGCGAGCACCCATCGACGCTCGTGCGCGAGCACGTGCAGTGGGCCCTCACCCGGCACCGCGAGCGCCGCAACCGGGCCTGACCGCCGAAGGAACCATCATGTTCAATGCCCCATCGCACCGTTTCCTCGTCCCGCAAGACGGCAAGTTCCGGATCGCCGACTGCGCGACCGAGCCCGACGACCGGAACGGCCAATCGAAGAACTACGAGGAGAAGCTCGAGAAGGCCGCGGTCGAGCTCGGCGACTGGCAGCAGCGGCTCTACTCTCGGGGCAGTCACGCCGTGCTGATCGTGCTCCAGGCGCTCGACGCGGCGGGCAAGGACGGCACGATCCGGCACGTGTTCGCACACATCAATCCGTGCGGGCTGCACGTCGCGTCGTTCAAGGCGCCGACCGGGGTCGAGGCCTCGCACGACTTCCTTTGGCGAGCGACACCGCACTTGCCCGCGCGTGGGCACGTCGCGGTCTTCAACCGCAGCTACTACGAGGAAGTGCTCGTCGTCCGCGTTCATCCGAAGTTCCTGGAGGCGCAACGGCTAAGCGCCAAGCCGGCGGGCGCTTTCTGGAAGGCACGCTTGCAGGCGATCGCCGACTACGAGCAGCACCTCGCGCAGGAAGGCACGGTCGTGCTCAAGTTTTGGCTCAACGTCTCGAAGCAGGAGCAGCGCAAGCGCTTGCTCGAGCGGATCGACGACAAGAGCAAGCATTGGAAATTCCGCGCCGAGGACCTCGACGAGCGCGCGCTCTGGGACGACTACATTCGCGCCTACGAGCACTGTCTCAACGCGACCTCACGGCCATGGGCGCCGTGGTACGCGATCCCCGCGGACGACAAGCCGTTCGCGCGCTGGCAGATCGCGAAGGTCATCAACTCCGCGTTCGCGCAGCTCGACCTGACGTTCCCGAAAGCGTCAGCCGACACGCTCGCCGAGATCGCGCGAGCACACAAGCGCCTCATGGCCGAGTGAGACCGTCCGGTATTGCCAACTCCGTCACTCCGGCGACTTCCCGCCGGTCGCTAAGATCGAGGCCGTTTTGCTGGCACGGATCGCGGCGATGAGCAGCTCGAGCCTCGCGTCTCTCGGCAAAGGAGTCGACTCGGACTTCACGCGCTCGCTGCTCGAGAGCATCGCGCTCTTCCGCGGCGTCGATGCCGACGCGATCGCGGATCTGCTGCCCCGCTGCGGGCGCGTCGACGTCGCCGAGGGCGACGTCCTCCTGTCGCCCGACCGCACGAACCGCTGCGTCTACATCGTCCTGAGCGGCCGCCTGAGCGTGCAGCTCGGCTCGCTCCGCGCGCCAAAGATCGCCGACCTCTCGGCCGGCTCGTGCGCCGGCGAGATGTCGTTAATCGAGGACAAGGACCCGTCAGCCTACGTGATCGCCCTCGAGGATTCGCATCTGATGGTGATCAGCCATCACGTGCTC
>Ga0307497_10000013_pt1 | contig 32790 bp, 35 predicted proteins | sample 10_S_MG_FD_201366 | JGI IMG/M metagenome (GOLD analysis project Ga0307497, IMG submission 201366) | Soil microbial communities from Populus trichocarpa stands in riparian zone in the Pacific Northwest, United States - 10_S | ecosystem: Environmental > Terrestrial > Soil > Riparian zone > Trees...
GTCTGTTTCCTGGCCAGCGTCTTGAGAAACCCGTAAGCCATGCGCTGCAGGCGATATCCCCAGTCGATCATCACGGTGCGCGCCACCTTGATGGCGCGGGGGTCGGTGAGGTTGAGGAACAGCATGGCAGCGCGCGTGCCCGGATTGAAGCGCCGCTTGCCGGCGCGCCGCAGGTAGTTGCGCATCGTGATCGACACGTCGCCGAAGTCGATGTCCACCGGACAGGCGGGCTTGCACTTGTGGCACACGGTGCAGTGGTCGGCCACGTCGCCGAACTCGTCGTAGTGCGCGAGCGCCACGCCGCGCCGGGTCTGCTCCTCGTAGAGGATCGCTTCGATCAGGAGCGAGGTCGCGAGGATCTTGTTGCGCGGCGAGTACAGCAGGTTGGCGCGCGGCACGTGCGTGGCGCACGGCGGCTTGCACTTGCCGCAGCGCAGGCAGTCCTTGATCGAATCCGCTACGCGGCCGAGATCGGTCTCTTCCAGGATCAGCGACTCCGTGCCGATCAGCGCGAAGCTCGGCGTGTACGCGTTGGCGAGGTCGGCGCCCGCGAGCAGTTTGCCGGCATTGAAGTGGCCGTCGGGATCGACCTCCTCCTTGTAAGCGCGGAACGCCTCGAGCTCCGCCGGCTCGAGGAACTCGAGCTTGGTGATGCCGATGCCGTGCTCGCCCGAGATCGCGCCGCCGAGCGCTCGGGCGAGGCGCATGATGCGCGCCACCGCGTCGCTCGCGCGCGCGAGCATCTCGTAGTCGTCGGAGTTGACCGGGATATTGGTATGCACGTTGCCGTCGCCGGCATGCATGTGCAGCGCGACGAAAACGCGCCCGCGAAGAACCCGCTTGTGAACGGCTTCCGCGCCCTCCAGCACGCGCACGAACGCGCTGCCATCGAACAGGCGCCGGAGCTCGTCGCGCACCTCGGTCTTCCAGGACAGGCGCAGCGCGTAGGACTGGAGCTGGTCGAAGTAGTGCTCCAGGTCGGCGGCGATTGCCTGCCAGCGGCCCCGCACCCGGCGTACCAGTTCGAGCGCACGCGCTGGCCGATCGCCCGGCAGGTCTTTATCGACCGGCAATTCACCCGAGAAATAGTCCTCCAGCGCCTCCAGCAAGGCCAGCTTGTTCTGCACCGAAAATTCGATGTTGATGCGCTCGATGCCCTCGGTGTACGCGCCGAGCTGGTCGAGCGGGATCACCACGTCCTCGTTGATCTTGAAAGCGTTGGTGTGCTTGGCGATCGCCGCGGTGCGCGCGCGGTCGAGCCAGAAGCGCTTGCGCGCCTCCGGCGAGGCGGCGACGAACCCTTCCCCGCCGCGCGCGTTGGCGATGCGCACCACCGAGGAGGCGACCGAGGCCACCTGGTCCACGTCGTCGCCCACCAGGTCGCCGATCAGCACCATGCGCGGGCGCTGGTTGCGCCGCGACTTGGTGGCATAGCCCACCGCCTTCACGTAGCGCTCGTCGAGGTGCTCGAGGCCGGCGAGCAGCACGCCTTTCGCCTTCTCGACGTGATTCTTGATCTCGACGATGACGGGCACCGCTTCGCGCGCCAGGCCGAAAAACTCGAGGCACACGGTGCGCACGTGCGTCGGCATGCGGTGCAGGATGAAGCGCGCGGCGACGATGATGCCGTCGGTACCTTCCTTCTGGATGCCCGGCAGGCCGGCGAGGAACTTGTCGCTCACGTCTTTGCCCAGCCCCTCCTTGCGGAAGTGCGAGCCGGGGATCTCGAGCGTCCTTTCCCGGAGGAGCTTTTTTCCGCTCAGGTACCTGAGCCTGAACTTCGCACTCGGTGCATCGTGGATCTTGCCCAGGTTGTGCTCGAGGCGCTCGACCTCGAGCCACTCGCCCCGCGCCGTGACCATGCGCCACCAGACCAGGTTGTCGATCGCCGTGCCCCACAGCACCGCCTTCTTGCCGCCGGCGTTCATCGACACGTTGCCGCCGATGCACGAGGCTTCCGCGGAAGTCGGATCGACCGCGAACACCAGGCCCGCGTCGTCCGCGGCATCCATGACGCGCTTGGTCACCACGCCAGCGGACGCGCGGATGGTCGGGTGCGGGCGCGCCACCCCCGGCAGCTCCAGATGCTCGATCGCGCCCAGCGTCTCGAGCTTCTCGGTATTGATGACCGCCGAGCGGCGCGTGAGTGGAATCACGCCGCCGGTATAGCCGGTGCCGCCGCCGCGCGGGATGATGGTCAGCTCGAGGTCGATCAGCGCCTTCACCATGGGGGCGATTTCGTCCTCGGTGTCCGGCGTCAACACCACAAACGGCATTTCGACCCGCCAGTCGGTGGCGTCGGTGACGTGCGAAACACGCGCGAAGCCGTCGAACAGGATGTTGTCGCGCCGCGTGATGCGCGCGAGGCGGCGCAGCACCTTCGCGCGCAGCGCGCGCGTGGCGGCGAATTCGTCCTCGAAGCGGTCGACCGCGTCGCGCGTGAGCTCCAGCAGCCGCGCCACCTTGATGTTGCCGGCGCGGCGCGACTCGATTTCGCCCAGGCGCCGGCGCATGCCGCCGAGCGCCTCCGCGCGCCGCTTGGGCCGGTTGACGAGCTCGTCCTCGAGATAGGGATTGCGCTGGATCGCCCAGATTTCGCCCAGCACCTCGTACAGCATGCGCGAGGAGCGTCCGGTGCGGCGCTCTTCCCGCAGTTCGGACACGAGCTGCCAGCCCTCCGCCCCGAGCAGCCGGAGCGCGATCTCCCGGTCGGAAAAGGACGTGTAGTTGTAGGGGATTTCCCGGACCCGGCTCATGCCTGTTCGACACCGAAAACGTCGCGATAGCTCGCATAAAAGCTGGCGAACAGGATCGGCAGCAGCACCAGCAGGACCGGGAACACGAGCGACATGGCGGCGATCTTGAGCGACGCGAGCATGAGCGTTAGCAGCACCGCGAGCGGCAGCACCACCACCACCAGCGCGCTGAATGCGCCGTAGACCAGGAATGGGCGCCAGTTCAGCAGACAGGCGACGAAACTGAAGAACAGCGCCTTGACCGGTCCGGTACCGTGCCAGGCGGCGAGCGGGGGCGCGAACCAGAATGCCATCAGCACCGGCAAGTAGAGCAGCGCCGCAGTGGCGAGCGCCTGCAGAAAATCGTCGGACTCCAGCGAGTCTTCGCCGGGACGCCGGCCGGTGAGCATCCAGCTCGCCAATGCGCCGTCATCGATCAGCGTCGTGATGGAAAGCAGCGTCCCCAGGCACATGAGATAGACCACGCCGAGGACCAGCTGGCTTTTCAGCTGGTGCCGGAAGCCGTCGAACAGCAAGGTCAGCTCGAGCGGCCCGCTGCGCGCAGCGGCGCGCGCCGCCGCCATGAAGCCGACCGAGAACGCCGGCACCATGATCGACGCGGCCGCGACGCCGATGAACGGCACCACGGAGGCGAGCGTCATGATGATCCAGTACGCGAACACCATCGCGAGCCAGCCGAGCGGTGCGGCGCGGAACAGGCGCCAGCCGTCAACCAGCCATGCCGCTCCCCGGCGCGCCTCGACGATACGGGCCTGCATCACGCGCTCCAGCGCGGCGACTTGGCGATGCGCGATTCCAGCACGTGACGGAAATGCTCCGGGTCGTGCGCGTGCACCAGCATGCCGGGGCGCGGCAGATGCAGGTCGTAGAGGCGCGACAGCCAGAAGCGCAGCGCGCCGGCGCGCAGCATCACCGGCCAGCCCTCGCGCTCGAGCGCGCTGACCGGGCGCACGGCGTCATAGGCGCCGAGCAACGCGGCCGTGAGATCCCCGTCCAGCGTATGGTCCTTCTTCAGGCACCAGTCGTTGGCGCATACCGCCAGGTCGTAGAGCAGGCAATCGATGCCGGCAAAATAGAAGTCGATCACGCCGCTGATGCGTCCGTTCTCGAACAGCGTGTTGTCGCGGAACAGGTCGGCGTGCACCGCGCCGCGCGGCAGGTCGGGAAATCGATGCTCGGCCTGGAACGCGAGCTCGTTCTCCAGCAGCTGCTGATGATCTTTCTTCAAGAACCTCGTCACTTCCTTGGCCGCGAACCGCCACCACTTCGGCCCACGCGGATTCTCCAGGTACGCGCCGTACGAGCGCCCGGCGAGATGCATGCGCGCGAGCAGCGCGCCGAGCTCGCCGCAATGGGCGGCCTCCACCTTTTCGATCGAACGCCCGCCGAGCCGCGTGACCAGCGCCGCGGGCTTGCCGTTGAGCGTGCCGAGGTACTGGTCGGAAAGGTTCGCGATCGGCGCGGGACACGGGATGCCGTGGCGCGCGAGATGCGCCATCAGGCCCAGGTAGAAAGGCAGCTCGTGCGCCGGCAGGCGCTCGAACAGCGTGAGCACGTAGCGGCCCTGCGTGGTGGTGACGAAGTAGTTGGTGTTCTCGATGCCGGCCTTGATTGGCTCGCGCTGGGCCAGCTTGCCGATGGAATAGTTCTCCAGCCAGCTGGCGAGCTCGGCGTCGGAGACGGAGGTATAGACCGACAATCAGTCCCAGGTATGAATAGGCCACATCGGCACGCGCACGCCATCGTCGAGCGATTCGCGGCGCATCCAGGTGCCGTTGCCGGAGGTGTCGATCAGGTAATAGGTGGGGCCGTTGGGCGGCGTCACCTTGAGCGCGACCACGCGCCCGCCTTCGCGCACCTCCTCCACCTTGTCTGTCTTCTGCACCGGGATGCGCACCACCGGCTCGTCCAGTGTCGGCAAGGGCGGCGGCGGGGGTGCTTCGGGCAGCGGCTCGAGCTTGGGTGGCGGCTTGCGCTGAGCGGTGGCGACAGAGCTCGCAACGAGAGGAACGACCAACAGCAGGGCCACCAGCAGCAAGCGCCGCATTGCGAAGATTCTACTAGAGGTTCAGCAGCACCTCGCGCTCCGCGGGCGAGGGCGCGAAGCCGCGCTTCGCGTAGAACGCGAAGATCGCGTCGACCACATCCTGCGGCTCGTCGAACACCTGCAGCAGATCGAGATCGTTCGCGCCGATCATGCCTTCTCCGGCAAGGTGATCGCGCATCCAGTCGATCAGGCCGCGCCAGTAGGCCTGGTTCACCAGGATGATCGGCATCTGCCGCGTCTTGCCGGTCTGCACCAGCGTGAGCGCCTCGAACAGCTCGTCGAGCGTGCCGTAGCCGCCCGGCAGCACGACAAACGCGGTCGCGACCTTCGCGAACATCGCCTTGCGCGTAAAGAAGTGCTTGAAACGCAGGCTGATGTGCTGATAACGGCTCGCCGGCTGCTCGCCCGGCAGGTCGATGTTGAGACCGATCGCGAGCCCGCCGCCGGCGAAGGCGCCCTTGTTGGTCGCTTCCATCAGGCCCGGGCCGCCGCCGCACACCACGGCGAAGCCCGCCTCCGAAAGCAGCTGCGCGGTCTTTTCGGCGAGCTGGTAGTAGGGCGTGCCGGGCTTGCAGCGTGCGCTGCCGAACACCGATACCGCGGGATGAATTCCGACCAGGCGCTCGGTCGCCTCCACCAGCTCTGACATAATGCCGAACACCCGCCACGCTTCCGGCGCGGGAACCTCTTTCGCCAACTCCGCCAGCTTCGGTTGCTTGTCTGTCATGTCGGGAAGTGATCCTGCGAAAACGTTGTTGCTGGTCGACGGCTCGTCGTACCTGTATCGCGCATTCCACGCGCTGCCGGAGCTGAGGAGCCCCAAGACCGGCGAGCCGACGGGGGCGATCTACGGCGTGCTCAACATGCTGCGGAAACTCGCCACCGATTATAAGCCGCTCGCGCTCGCCTGCGTGTTCGACGCCAAGGGCAGGACCTTCCGCGACGCCGAGTACAGCGAGTACAAGGCCAACCGCACGCCGATGCCCGACGATCTCCGCTCGCAGGTCGAGCCGCTGCGCGAGGCGGTCGCGGCGCTCGGCTGGCCGGTGCTGGTCATCGATGGCGTCGAGGCCGACGACGTCATCGCCACGCTCGCCGAGGAGGCGAAGCACGACGGCTGGCAAACGGTGATCTCCACCGGCGACAAGGATTTCGCGCAGCTGGTGGAGCCGCGCGTGACCCTGGTGAACACCATGTCGAACGAGCGCCTCGACATCGAGGGCGTGAAAAGCAAGTTCGGCGTGCCGCCCGAGAAGTTTCTCGACTACCTGACGCTGATCGGCGATGCGATCGACAACATCCCGGGCGTCGACAAGGTCGGTCCCAAGACCGCGTGCAAGTGGATCGAGAAGTACGGCTCGCTCGAGGGCGTGCTGGCGCATGCGGACGAGATCACCGGCCTCGCAGGGGACAACCTGCGCAAGATGCGCGACTGGCTGCCGAAGGCGCGCCAGCTTCTCACCATCAAGCGCGACGTGCCGCTGCCCTACAAGATCGACCAGCTGAAAAGCAAGCCCGATCCGACGGTGCAACGCGCGCAATACGAGCGCTTCGGCTTCAAGACCTGGTTGCGCGAGCTGGAGGAAGCGCCTGCCGCCGCCGCTGCGTCTGTTGACATCTCCTTGAAGATCGAACAACGCCGATATCGGACCATCCTCACCCAGGACGAGCTGAAGGACGTGCTGCTCAAGATCGAGGCGGTCGACCTCGTCGGCATCGAGGCCATCGCCACCAGCGAAGACCCGCTCGCGGCGCGCCTGATCGGCCTCGCCTTCGCTTTCGGCGACGAGGCGGTCTACCTGCCGCTTGCGCACGACTATGCTGGCGCGCCCGCGCAGCTGCCGATCGATGTCGCGCTGAAGCTGCTCAAGCCCTGGCTCGAGCGCACCGATTGTCGCAAGGTGGGCGAGAACGTGAAGTTCGACGCGCATGTGCTCGCCAACCACGGCGTCCAGCTCGCCGGCTGTGTGCACGACGTGCTGCTCGAGTCGTACGTGGCGGAAGTCCACGAGCGCCACGAGCTCGGCATGCTGGCGCAGCGCCATTGCGGCTGGACCGTGCTCGGCTACGACGACGTCACCGGCAAAGGCGCCGGCCGCATCTCCATCGCCTCGGTGGAAGTCACGCGCGCGACCGAGTTCGCGGCGCAGCGCACCGACTGCGCGCTCGCGCTGCACCAGGTCCTGTCCGGCAAGATCCAGCAGGACGACAAGCTGAACTACGTCTACAGCTCGATCGAGATGCCGGTGCTCCCCGTGCTCTGGCGCATGGAGCGCAACGGCGTGCTGCTCGACCGCCAGAAGCTCGAAACGCAGAGCCACGAGCTCGGCAAGGAAATCCTCGAAAAGGAGCAACAGGCCTATGCCGCGGCGGGACAGCCCTTCAACCTGGGCTCGCCCAAGCAGATCCAGGAAATCCTGTTCGACCGGCTGAAGCTGCCGGTAAAGAAGAAGACCCCGTCAGGCCAGCCCTCCACCGACGAGGACTCGCTCGCCGAGCTGGCGCTCGACCATCCGCTGCCGAAGCTGATCCTTGAACATCGCACCATCTCCAAGCTCAAATCGACCTACACCGACAAGCTGCCGCGGAGCATCAACTCCACGACGGGGCGGGTCCACACCACTTACTCGCAGACCACCGCGGTCACCGGCCGGCTCTCCTCCAACGAGCCCAACCTGCAGAACATCCCGATCCGCACGCCCGCCGGCCGCCGCATCCGCGAGTGCTTCATCGCACCGCCGGGCGCGAAGATCGTGTCGGCCGACTATTCGCAGATCGAGCTGCGCATCATGGCCCACCTCTCGGGCGACGAGAACCTGCGGCGCGCCTTCCGCGAAGGGGAGGACGTGCACCGCGCCACGGCCGCGGAGGTTTTTGGGGTTCTGTTAGCTCAAGTGGACAATGACCAGCGCCGCGTGGCCAAAGTCATCAACTTCGGCCTGATCTACGGCATGTCGTCTTTCGGCGTGGCGCAGAACCTCGGCATCGACCGGGGAACGGCGCAAACCTATGTCGAGCGCTACTTCGCGCGCTTCCCGGGCGCGAAGCGCTACATGGACGAGACGCGCAAGCGCGCCAAGGAGACCGGCTACGTCGAGACCGTGTTCGGCCGCCGGCTCTGGCTGCCGGAGCTGAAAAGCGGCGCGCCGGTACGCCGCCAGGCCGCCGAGCGCGCGGCGATCAACGCGCCGATGCAGGGCACCGCCGCCGACCTGATCAAGCTCGCCATGATCTCGGTGCAGGGCTGGCTTGCCGAGGCGAAGCTGAAGACGCTCCTCATCATGCAGGTCCACGATGAGCTGGTGCTCGAGGTGCCCGAAGGCGAGCTCGATGTGGTGAAAACGACCTTGCCCGAGCTGATGCAGTCGGTCCACAAATTCGACGTCCCGCTAGTGGTCGAGGTCGGGGTCGGCGACAACTGGGACAAGGCGCACTAGACCGGTCCGTTCGGGCTAGGGCCGCAGGGCGATGACCGGGCACACGGCCCGGAAAATGTCGGGCATGAAAGCAAAGCTCATCGTCGGGCTGGCCGCAGCCCTGCTCGCATCCCTCGCCATCGCGGCAATCGCGGCCGTGGCCTCGCTCACGGTTACGCGACCCGCGCCTGAGGTCAGGTTCAATGTCCTGACGGGTGAAAACTTCGCGACGTCGGAGCTGCGCGGCAAGGTGGTCGTCGTCAACTTCTGGGCCACCTGGTGCCCCGACTGCGTCAAGGAAATGCCGAAGCTGGTCGATACGCACCGCAAGTTCGCTGCGCGCAGTTACGAAACCATCGCCGTGGCGGTGCGCCAGGACAATCCCGCGGACGTCGCGCGGTTCAACGCGAAGCACGCGCTGCCCTTCCGCATCGCGCTCGACCGCTCGGGCGAGGTCGCGCGCGAGTTCGGCAACGTGCGCATCACGCCGACCACCTTCGTGATCGACAAGCAGGGCAGGATTGTTCGGAAATACGTCGGTGAGCCCGACTGGGCCGAGCTCCACGCCCTGGTAGAACGCGAGCTGCGTTCCTAGATTCCGGCCTGGTGGGCCTGCTGGTCCGCGTGGTAGGACGAGCGCACCAGCGCGCCGACCGCTGCGTGCTTGAAGCCCAGCCGATTGGCATCTTCTTCAAACTTCACGAACATCCCGGGCTCGACGTAGCGCTCGACCGGCAGGTGGTGGGGCGACGGCTGCAGGTATTGGCCGATCGTGAGCATGTCCACCTCGTGCGCGCGCAGGTCGCGCATCACCGCGAGGATTTCTTCGTCGGTCTCGCCTAACCCCACCATCAGGCCCGATTTGGTGGGCACGGCCGGATGCAGCTTCTTGAACTCGTGCAGCAGCCGGAGCGAGTGCGCATAGTCGCCCCCTGGCCGTGCCTGGCGATAGAGGCGCGGGACGGTTTCCAGGTTGTGGTTCATCACGTCCGGCGGCGCCGCGCACAGGATTTCCAGCGCGCGATCCAGCCGGCCGCGAAAGTCGGGCACCAATACTTCGATGGTGGTTTTTGGCGAGTGGGCCCTCACCGCCTGAATGCAGTCGACGAAATGCTGCGCGCCGCCGTCCTTCAGGTCGTCACGGTCCACGCTCGTGATCACGACGTAGTTCAGGTTGAGCAAACCGATGGTCTCCGCGAGATGCCGCGGCTCCTCGGCATCGGGCGCCAGTGGCCGGCCGTGCGCCACGTCGCAGAACGGGCAGCGGCGCGTGCAGATGTCGCCCAGGATCATGAAGGTCGCGGTGCCCTTGCCGAAGCACTCGGCGATGTTCGGGCAGGTGGCCTCCTCGCAAACCGTGTGCAGCTTCTGCTCGCGCAGGATTTTCTTGATGTCGTAGAAGCGCGAGTTCGGGCTTGCCGCGCGCACCCGGATCCATGCCGGCTTCGGCAATGGAGTCCGCGGCACGATCTTGATCGTCTTGCGCGCGCCTTTTTCTTTTACGCCGGCTTCACGCATCGAGGTTTTCGATCACTGAATGCGCGACTTGCTCAGGGGGGATGGGCAAGCCCAGGTCCCGCATCTGCGTGACGCGCAATCCAGGGTAGCCGCAGGGATCGATCGCAGCGAAAGGTGAAAGGTCCATGTCGACGTTGAGCGCGAGCCCATGATAGGTCCGTCCGCGCACCACGCGGATGCCGAGCGCGGCGATCTTGGCGCCGCCGACGTAGACGCCGGGCGCGCCGGGCTTGCGCTCGGCACGGCGGCCAATGAGATCGATCACCGCCTGCTCCAGCAGCCAGACGAAGCGCTTCACCTTGATGGAACGGCGCGCCAGGTCGACCAGGGTGTAGACCACAACCTGGCCCGGGCCGTGATAGGTGATGTCGCCGCCGCGGTCGGTCTTCACGATTGGAATCGCATTGCCGACGGCGGGCACGGTGGCGCCCTGGCCTACGGTATAGACCGGTGAATGCTCGAGGAGCCACAGCTCGTCCGGGGTCGAATCCTGCCGGCCGCGGGTGAACGCGCGCATCTTTTCCCACGTCGGCTGGTACTCGACGCGCCCGAGCTTCTTGACGACGATGTCCTCAACGAGAGTCACAGCACCATCACGACCGATGGGTGGTCGCAAAGCTCCTGGTAGAGCGCGTCGAGCTGCTCGCGCGAGGTGGCGCGCACGACGCAGGTCACGCTCAGATATTTGCCCTGGCGGCTGGGACGCATCTCGACCGTGGCGGCGTCGAAATCCGGCGCGTGCTTGCGCACGATGCCGGTCACCGAGTGCACGAAGCGCGGCTCCTTGCGGCCCATCACCTTGATCGGAAAGTCGCAGGGAAAGGCGAGGAGCGAGCTATCGGCGACGACCGGCACCGGCGTATTCCCGCTAAACCGACACCGCCTCGCGCTTGCCGGTCCGCATCACCTTGTGCTTGAACTCCTGGTACAGCTGGTACATGCGGCGGAACACGGGGCCCGGGCGGCCATCGCCGATGCGCTTGCCGTCGAGCTCGACGATCGCCAGCACTTCTTTCGAGGACGAGGTGACCCAGATCTCGTCGGCGGTGCGCACTTCGGCTTCGGTCACGTCCCTGAATTCGAGCGGCAAGTCGTTGGCGCGCGCGAGCTCGGTGACCACGTCGTAGGTGATTCCCGGCAGGATCAGGTTGCTCTTCGCCGGCGACTGGATCACGCCGCGCCTGACGATGAACACGTTCGACGCGGACGCCTCGGTCAGTCTTGCGTCGCGGAACAGGATGGTCTCCGCCGCGCCCGCCTCGGCCGAGAGCTGGCGCAGCAGGCAGTTGCCGATGAGCGAGATCGACTTGATGTCGCAGCGCAGCCAGCGGTTGTCCTGGGCGCTCACCGCGCCGGCGCCCTTCTCCACCTGCGCTGCCGGCGGGTTGGTGAGCGGGTTGGACATCATGAAGACCGTGGGCTCGAGACCTTTGGGGAACGCGTGATCGCGCTTCGCCGCGCCGCGCGTCACCTGGAAATACACGCCCTGATCCTCGAAGGACTGCGCGTCGATCAGCGCATAGACGTGCGAGCGCCACTGCGCGCGCGTGTAGGGATTGCGGATCTTGGTCTCGCCGAGGCTGCGCTCGAGGCGCGTGAGGTGCTCGTCGAGGCGGAACGGAACGCGCGAGTACACCGGCACCAGCTCGTACACGCCGTCGCCGAAGATGAAGCCGCGGTCGAGCACCGAAACGTGCGCCTGGTCCGCGGCCAGCAGCTTGCCATTGAGGAAAACCGGGTTCATTTCAGCCATAGTCTCAGTGTATCCCAGGTGCGTCCGAATAACCCCGCCTGCGCCACGGGTTCCAGGGCGACGAGCGGATACTCGCCGAACGGCTTGCCGTCGTACGTGACGCGCAGCACGCCGACGCGCTGTCCCTTGGTGAGCGGCGCCTCCAGCGGCTGCTGCGAAACCAGCTCGGCCTGGAGCTTCTCCGCTTCGCCTTTCGGCACGGTGACGAACAGATCCGAGCCTACGCCGACGTTGACGTGGCGCGCGGCGCCCTTCCACACCTCGATCTGCTTTACCGGCGTGGCGGCGCTGTAGAGCTTCACGCTGTCGTAGAACTGGTAACCCCAGTTGAGCAGCTTGAGCGACTCCTGCGCGCGCGCGGCTTCCGAAGTGGCGCCGAGCAGCACCGAGAGCAACCGGCGCCCGCCGCGGCGCGACGAGGCGATCAGGCAGTAGCCTGCAGCCTCGGTATGGCCGGTCTTCACGCCGTCGACGCTCGGATCGACCCACAGCAGGCGGTTGCTGTTCGGCTGGCTGATGTTGTTGTAGCGGAATTCCTTCTGCGAGTAGTACTGCGCGTACTCGTTCGGGAAATCGCGGATCAGGGCGGCGGCGAGCAGATACAGATCCTGCGCGGTGCTGTAATGCTGCGCGTCCGGCAAGCCGGTGGCGTTCATGAATCGGGTGTTCTTCATGCCGAGGCGCGCAGCCTCGCGGTTCATGAGCCGCGCGAATGCGTCCTCGCTCCCGGCCACCGCGTCGGCGAGCACGATGCAACCGTCATTGGCCGACTGCACCACCATGCCGCGGATCAGCTCGTCGATCGTCACCGGCCGGCGCGGGTCGAGGAACATGCGCCCGCCGGGCGCCTTCACGGCGCGCGGCGACACGTTGACCCGCTGCTCGAGCGACAGCTTTCTTTCGCGCAGCGCGCTGAACACCACATACGCCGTCATCAGCTTGGTCAGCGACGCCGGCTCGAAGCGCTCTTCGGGCTTGTACGAGGCGAGCAACTGGCCGCCCGTCAGATCGCCCACCATCCAGGCCTTGCCGACCACAGAAGGCGGCTTCGGCACTGCCGCCGAGACGCTCAAGGAAAAAACGGCAAGAAGAAGAAGAAAGGCGCGAATCATAAGCCGGCGCGTCGGCCGGGCACGATGCTCTCGACCTCGACCGTGGCCTCGCCGGCCTGGACGTAACCAAGCTTGTAAGCCGCGACGTAGGAGAGGTCGATGATGCGTCCGGAGCGGAACGGTCCGCGGTCGTTGATGCGCACCACCACGCTCTTGCCGTTCTTCGTGTTGGTCACGCGCGCGTAGCTCGGGATCGGCAGCGTCGGATGCGCCGCGGTCATCTGATACATGTCGTAGATCTCGCCGCTCGAAGTCTTCTGCCCGTGATAGCGCTTGCCGTACCAGCTCGCCAGGCCGCGCTGGCGGAAAGGCTGCACCGAAGTCATCGGCGTGTAGCTGGTGCCCATCGCGGTGTACGGGCGATTGGCGAACTTGTTCAGCGGCTCGCTCTTCGGCACCGCGTCGGGCACGCGCTCGAGATTCCCCGGCGGGTTGGCGTGTGGGCCATCGTCCTTGTAGTAGCCGCCCGGTTTCGAGGAAGAACATCCACTGAGAATGGCGGCGCCAACGAGAAGGGCAATTCCTGCGGCCCGCTTCATGATTCGTAAACCACCTTGCCGTCGACGATCGTGCAGCGCACACGGCCGGCGAGCTCGTAGCCGAGGAACGGCGTGTTCTTGCCCTGACTGCGCAGGCTTGCCGCCGCGACGGTGAAGGACGCGGCCGGGTCGAAGATCACGAGATCGGCGGGCGCGCCGGCGGCGAGGCGGCCCGACGAAATACCGAGCACGCGCGCCGGCTCGCAGGTAATGCGCGCCAGGGTCGCGGCAAGCGACAGCTTTTGCGCCTGCCCCCATTTCAACGTGAGCGGCAGCAACAGCTCGAGGCCGGTCGCTCCCGGCTCGGCCTGGGAGAACGGCCGATGCTTGCTGTCCTCGTCCACCGGCGTGTGGTCGGAGCACAGGCAATCCACCACGCCCTCGGCGAGCGCGCGCGCCAGCGCATCGCGGTCGCGCTGGCTGCGCAGCGGCGGCTCGAGGCGACAGTTCGGGTCGAAGTAGCCGAGGTCGAGGTCGCAGAGATGGGCGTGATGCACGCCCACGTCGCAGGTCACCGGCAGCTTCTCTTCCTTGGCGCGGCGGATGAGATCGACCGCGCCGGCGCTCGACAGGCGGCAGATGTGCACGCGGGCGCCGGTCGCGCGCACCAGCTCGATGATCGTGGCGAGCGCGATGGTCTCGGCGAACGCGGGGATGCCGGGCAGCCCGAGGCGCGTGGCGATCTCGCCGTCGTGCGCAACGCCGCCCTTGGCGAGCCAAGCGTCTTCGGCGCGCAGCCATACCGGGTAGCCGAAAGTCGCCGCGTACTGCAACGCGCGCCACAACACCTGGGTGTCAGGGAGTGGCGCATTCGCCTGCGAGAACGCCACGCAGCCGGCGTCGGTGAGCTGGCCCATTTCGGTCAGCCCTTCGCCAGAAAGCTTCACGGTCAAGGCGCCGATCGGATAGACGCGCGCGCGGGCCAGCGCCTTGGCGCGCCGGCGCAGCATGTCGACCAGTCCCGGCTCGTCGAGCGGCGGATCGGTGTCGGGCGGGCAGGCCAGGCTGGTCACGCCGCCCGCCACCGCCGCCTCCATTTCCGATTCGAGGGTCGCCTTGTATTCGGAGCCCGGCTCGCGCAGCCGCGCCGCCAGGTCGATGAAGCCCGGCGCCACCACCAGACCTTTCGCGTCAATGACACGGTCCGCCTTCGATATTTCCTTCGAAATCTTCCCGTCCGCGATGAACAGCTCGCCGGCGCCGTCTTTGCCGCTCGCCGGGTCTACTACGCGTGCGTTCTTGATGTGAAGGCGCATCAGTTGCCGGCCACGATGCTCATGACGGCCATGCGCACAGCGATGCCGAAGGTCACCTGCGGCAGGATCACCGAGTGCGGGCCGTCGGCCACCGTCGAATCGATCTCCACGCCGCGGTTCATCGGGCCCGGGTGCATGACGATCGCATCGCGCTTGGCAAGGGCGAGCTTGTCCGCGGTCAGGCCGTAGTGCTTGAAGTATTCCTGTGCCGAGGGCAGCAGCGCGCCGCGCATGCGCTCGCTCTGCAGCCTGAGCATCACCACCACGTCGCAATCCGCCAGGCCTTCGCGCATGTCGTGGAACACGCGCACGCCGAGCGCCTCCACCCCCGCGGGCAGCAGCGTCTGCGGCCCGATCACGCGCACTTCCGGCGCGCCGAGCGTGGTGAGCCCGTGGATCAGCGAGCGCGCAACGCGCGAATGCAGCACGTCGCCCACGATCGCCACGGTCAGGCCGGAAAAATCCTTCTTGTAGTGGCGGATGGTGAACAGGTCGAGCAGGCCCTGCGTCGGATGCGAATGGCGGCCATCGCCGGCGTTGATCACATGCTCGTGCGGCTTGACGTGGCGCGCGATCAGGAACGGCGCGCCGGAGGACTCGTGGCGCACCACGAAAATGTCGGCCTGCATGGCGGAAAGATTGGCCACCGTGTCGAGCAGCGACTCGCCCTTGGTCGCCGACGACACCGTGATGTTCAGGTTGATCACGTCGGCCGACAGGCGCTTGGCGGCGATCTCGAAGGTGGTGCGGGTGCGCGTCGAGGGCTCGAAGAACAGGTTGAACACGCTCTTGCCGCGCAGCAGCGGCACCTTCTTCACCTCGCGCTCGGTGACGCCGGCGAACGATTCCGCGGTGTCGAGGATCTGCAGCAGGATCTCACGCGGCAATCCTTCGATCGAAAGCAGGTGCTGCAGCTCGCCTTTTTCGTTGAGCTGCGGATTACGCTGCACGCTCGGCCTCCAGCGCAAGCACGAGTGTTCCGGAATCCAGTTTTTTCAAGTTCAAACGCATTCCAGCCGGCACCTCGACGCGTGCGCCCACGTGCTGCCCGCAGATCGGCAGCTGGCGGCCGCCGCGGTCGACCAGCACCACCAGCGAGATGCTCGCCGGGCGGCCGTAGTCGAACAGCTCGTTCATCGCCGCGCGTATGGTGCGGCCGCTGTAGAGCACGTCGTCGACCAGAAGGAGCTCGCTGCCGTTGACGTCGAACGGGATCTTGGTGCGCTTGGGGTCGTGCTTTAGCCCGCGCGCCGCGTAGTCGTCGCGATAGAACGCGATGTCCATCAGCCCGAGCGGCGTCTTCAGCCCGAGCATCGGGTGCAAGCGCTCGGCGAGCCACGCCCCGCCGGTATAGAGCCCGACCATCGCGCTCTTCGGCCCGATGCGCGGCTTGAGCTCGGCCGCGAGCTGCTCGCACAGGCGTTCCGCGTCAGGCAGCTTGGTCAAAGTACTGCTCCAATATGAGCTGCGCCGCCACCGAATCGATGGCCTTGTTCTTTAGCCCCTTCAAGCGCGATTCGGCCTCGACCGAGGTAAAGCGCTCGTCGACGCGCGCCACCGGCAGCTTGAAGCGCCGCTCGAGACGGCGCGCGAAGTCTTCCGCCTGCCGCGTCATCTTGTGCGGCTCGCCCTGGGCGGACGTCGGCAACCCGACTACCAGGGACTCGGGTTGCCACTGTTTCACGAGCTGCTCGACGTGCTCGAATTTCGAAATCGCGGGCAATGGATGCGCGGTGCCGAGTTCCGGCTCGCCCACTGCAACGCCAATACGCTTTAGGCCGAAGTCGAAGGCGAGGACCGTGCCCCTAGGCATGTCCCGCTTCGTCCTGCAGCCTCGCGTAGTCCAGGCCGAGGAGTTCCATCGCGGCGGGCAGACGTTCTTCCGCCGGGGTCTCGAAGATGATGCCGTCGCGCGCCTCGACGGTGAGCCACGCGTTCTGCGACAGCTCGTGCTCGAGCTGCCCCGGCGACCAGCCGGCATAGCCGAGCGTCACCAGCATGCGCTGCGGGCCTTCGCCGCGGCCCACCGCCTCGAGTATGTCCTTGGAAGTGGTGAGTCCGATGAGGTCGCGCACGCGCAGCGTCGACTGCCAGTTGCCCGCGGGCTCGTGCAGCACGAAGCCGCGATCGGTCTGCACCGGCCCGCCGAAGTAGATCGGCGCGTCGCGCCGCCCGGCGTCGCCCATGCGCAGCGACAGGCGCTCGAACAGCGCCTGCAAGGTCATGTCGATCGGACGGTTGACGACCAGGCCGAGCGCGCCCTGATCGTTGTGCTCGCAGATGTAGGTGAGCGTCTTTGCGAAGTACGGATCCGCCATGCTCGGCATGGCGATCAGGAAGTGATGCGTGAGATTTACCGTGGACATGCGCCCACTCCTTATTTTACCCGCAATGGGGTTGGAGGCGCAGGATCCCGGAAAGGTTCGAATCGGTTCTCCGAGGAGGCTCCCCTCTATATCTCCACCATCTCGAAGTCTTCCTTGCGCGCGCCGCATTCCGGACAGGTCCAGTTCATCGGCACGTCCTCCCAGCGCGTGCCCGGTGCGATACCCTCGTCGGGCAGCCCGGCCGCCTCGTCGTAGACGAAGCCGCAGATCAGGCACATCCACGTCTTGAACTGCACTTGGCTCTCGGTCATAAAATTGGCCCGGATATTAACTCATGCCACCCATCGTTCTGACGTTCGCTGCGTCGGACCCGACCGGCGGAGCGGGCCTGCAGGCCGATCTGCTCACGCTGGCGGCGCTCGGCTGCCATCCGCTGTCGGTCGTCACTGGCCTCACGGTGCAGGACACGCGGGGCGTCGAGTGTCTCGAAGCGGTCGCGAGCGCTTTGGTGACGCGCCAGGCGAACGCGCTGCTCGCGGAAAGCAAGGTTGCGGCGTTCAAGGCCGGCGTGCTCGCCTCGCCGGACAACGTGCGCGCGGTGGCGGCGATCGCCGCGCAGCATGAGAATGTTCCCCTGGTGCTCGATCCCGTGCTTGCCTCGGGACGTGGTGATGCGCTCGCGAGCGGTGCGGTACGCGCCGCGCTCATGGAAGCGCTGATACCGCTGACCACGCTGCTGACGCCTAATACATTGGAGGCCGAACAGCTCGGCGGCGCGCAGCGCCTGCTCGACGCCGGCGCGCGCTATGTGCTCGTCACCGGGACGCATGACGACACCGCCGAGGTGATCAACCGGCTCTACGACCGTCGCGGCCTGGTGCGGGAAGATCGCTGGAGACGATTGCCCGGCAGCTATCACGGCTCGGGTTGCACGCTCGCGTCCGCGGTGGCGGCCTTTCTCGCCAAGGGAAGGGATGTGCCCGAGGCCGTGCGCGAGGCGCAAGATTTCACCTGGAAGGCGCTCGCCGCCGGCTTCAAGAGCGGCGCGGGCCAGATGCTGCCGAACCGGTTCTTCCGCCCATGATGCGCGGCCTGTATGCCATCACGCCCGACATGGCCGATACCGCGGCGCTGCTCGCGAAAGTAGAGCAGGCGCTCAAAGCGGGCGTCGCGCTGCTGCAATACCGCAACAAGATCATCTCCAAGGACAAGCGCCTGCTGCAGGCGCGCGAGCTCGCGCCGCTCGCGCGCGGGTACGGCGTGCCGCTCATCGTCAACGACGACGTGGACGTCGCGCTCGCGGTCGGCGCGAACGGCGTGCATCTGGGCAAAGACGACGGCGACCTCGCGGCGGCACGAGCCAAGCTCCCCGGCAGGATCCTCGGCGTCTCGTGCTATGCCGACCTCGAGGCGGCAAGGGCGGCGATCCGGGCCGGCGCCAACTATGTGGCCTTCGGCAGCGTGTTCGCGTCGCCCACCAAGCCCGGCGCGGTGCGCGCCCCCGTGTCTTTGTTTCAGAGCAACCTCGGCGTCCCTCTCTGCGCGATTGGCGGCATCACGCTCGGGAACGCTCCCCAACTCATCGCCGCCGGCGCCGCGCTGCTCGCGGTAATCTCCGACTTGTTCGACGCGCCGGACATTACCCTGCGCGCCGCTGAATACCGCAAGCTCTTCTCATGAAGAAAAGCCGCCAGCTCTTCGATCGCGCGCAGGCCCGCATCCCGGGCGGTGTCAATTCGCCGGTGCGTGCATTTCGCGCGGTCGGCGGCACGCCGGTGTTCTTCGAGCGCGCTTCCGGTCCTTACCTGTGGGACGCCGACGGCACGCGCTACATCGACTATGTCGGCTCTTGGGGCCCGATGCTCGCGGGGCACGGCCACCCCGCCGTGGTCGAAGCCGTCCAGGAGGCCGCTTCGCGCGCGCTTTCCTTCGGCGCACCGACCGAAGCCGAGGTCGAGCTCGCCGAGCTGCTGTGCCGGCTGGTCCCGTCCATGGACCTGGTGCGCCTGGTGTCTTCCGGCACCGAGGCGACGATGAGCGCCCTGCGTCTCGCGCGCGGCTTTACCGGCCGCAGCCTGATCGTGAAGTTCGAAGGCTGCTACCACGGGCACGCCGATTCGCTGCTCGTCAAAGCCGGCTCCGGCGCCCTCACCTTCGGCAATCCGAGCTCGGCGGGCGTGCCGGCCGAAATCGCCGCGCAGACCGTGGTACTCGCCTACAACGATCTTTCCGCGTTGAAAGCTTTCTTCGCTACCCACGGGTCGAAAACAGCCTGCGTAATCGTCGAGCCCGTTGCTGGAAACATGAACCTGGTGCTGCCGGTCCCCGGATTCCTCGAAACGCTGCGCGAACAGTGCACGAAGCATGGCGCGGTGCTCATCCTCGACGAGGTGATGACCGGCTTCCGCGTCGCGCCCGGCGGGGCGCAGGCGCATTACGGCGTCAAGCCCGATCTCACCACGCTCGGTAAAGTGATCGGCGGCGGCTTGCCCGTTGGCGCATTTGGCGGCCGGCGCGACATCATGGAGAAGATCGCGCCGCTTGGCCCGGTGTATCAGGCAGGAACGCTTTCGGGCAACCCGATCGCGGTGGCGGCGGGCCTTGCCACCTTGAAGCTGGTTTCCGCGCGCGGCTTTCATGAAAAGGTCGAAGCGACCACCCGCGCCTTGGTGGACGGCTTGAAGACCGAAGCAAATAAAGCCAGCGTGAAATTTTCTGCGCAATCCATCGGCAGCATGTTCGGCGTGTACTTCCGCGAAACAGCGCCGGCCAGCTTCGCCGAGGTGATGCAATGCGACCGCGAGCGTTTCAACCGCTTCTTCCACGAAATGCTCACGCATGGTGTGTATCTTGCTCCGTCGGCGTACGAGGCGGGCTTCGTGTCCGCGGCGCATGGCGCGTCCGAGATCGACGCGACGCTCGCCGCGGCGAGAGCATCCTTCCAGAAAATTTGACCGACATCCTGGTTCGTGAACTGTCGAGGGCGGAGCGCCCGGCGCTCGAGCCGCATTTTCTCGCGCTCGGTCACGAGGACCGCCGCCTGCGCTTCGGCAGCGCGTTCAATGATGCGGCGGTGCGCGCCTACGTGGAGCGCATCGATTTCGAGCGCGACGCCGTGTTCGCGGTGTTCGACGATGGCTTGCACATCGTCGGTGCGGCTCACGTCGCGCGTGGCGACGGGCATGCCGAGCTCGGCGTTTCGGTGCTCGAAGGTCATCGCGGGCGCGGCCTCGGCGGCGCGCTGCTCGCGCGTGCGCACCTGCGTGCACGCAACTGGGGCGTGCGCGCCCTGTTCATGCACTGCCTGACCGAGAACGCGGCGATGATGCATCTCGCCCGCAAGCAGGAGATGGAGATCGTCGCGCAGTCGGGCGAAGCCGAGGCCTGGCTCAGGCTTTCGGCGGCGGATGCGTCGAGCCACTTCGGCGAGGTGTTCGCGCAGCGCGTCGCGCTCTTCGACTATGCGCTCAAACGAGGAAGATCGTGGCTAGGCCCAGGAAGATGAAGAAGCCGCCCGAATCGGTGCACGCGGTGATCAGCACCGACGAGCCGACCGCCGGATCGCGGCCGAAGCGCGAGCGCAGCCAGGGGATGGCCACGCCCATCAGTGCGGCGAGCAGCAGGTTGAGCATCATGGCGAGCGCCATCACGCCGCCCAATGCGATGTTGCCGTAGAAGGCGTAGGCGATGGCGCCGAGCAGCGTGCCCCACACTGCGCCGTTCAGCAGCGCCACGCCGAGCTCCTTGACGAGCAGCTTCACCCAGTAGGGACCCTGGATCTGGCCGAGCGCGAGCGCACGCACGATCATCGTGATGGTCTGGTTGCCGGAATTGCCGCCGATGCCGGCGACGATCGGCATCAGCGCGGCGAGCGCGACGAGCTGCGCGATCGAGTTTTCGAACACGCCGATCACGCGCGAGGCGATGAACGCCGTCACCAGGTTGATCGCCAGCCACGCCCAGCGGTTCTTGAAGCTGTCGAGCACCGGCGCGAATACGTCCTCCTCCTGGCGCAGGCCGGCCTCGGCGAGCTGCGTCTCCGCGCTCGCTTCCCGGATGTAGTCGACCACCGCGTTGACGGTCAGGCGCCCCGTAAGCCTTCCCGCGGCATCCACCACCGGCGCCGAGACCAGGTCATAGCGCTCGAACGCACTCGCCGCGTCCTCGGCGCGGTCCTGCGGATGCAGCTTTACGCTTTCCGCCACCATCACCTGGCGCACTTCGCGGTCGAGGTCGGAGACGATCAGGCGCGATAGCGGCAGCGTGCCTTTCAGCACCTGTTCGCGGTCGACCACGAACAGCTGGTCGGTGTGGTCGGGCAGCTCGTCCAGCCGCCGCAAATAGCGCGTCACCGCTTCCAGCGTCACGTCCTCGCGCACCGCGATGTGATCGAAGTCCATCAGCGCGCCCACCGCGCCCTCCGGGTAGGACAGCGCCGCGCGCAGGCGCTCGCGCTCTTCAAGCGGCAGCGCCTGGACCACCTCCTCGATGACCGCGGGCGGCAGGTCGGGCGCGATGTCGGCGAGCTCGTCGGCCTCCAGCGTCTCGGCCGCCGCCACCAGCTCGCGCCGGTCCATCGCCTCGATCAGCGTCTCGCGTACCGCGTCGGAGACCTCGACCAGGATCTCGCCGTCGCGGTCCGCCTTGACCAGGTCCCACACCACCGCGCGTTCTTCGAGCGGCAGCGCTTCCAGGATCGCGGCGATGTCCGCCGCGTGCAGCGGGTCCAGCCGTGCACGCAGGTCGGACCTCGGCAGATCGTTCTGCAGGTGCGCCTGCACCGCGCGCAGGTTTTCCTGCAGGTCCTCGAGCTCGAGCCGCGCCGGCGCGTCGTTCATGCGAGTCTCACGGGATCTGGGCTGCGCTCATGCGCGCCGAGATGGTCGCCATGCGGCCGCGGATATAGGGCGTTTCACGGCCCCGATCGTACTTGCGGGGGCTCGGCAGGATGGCCGCGAGGTACGCGCCCTGCTCCGCCGTCAGGGCCGAAGCCGGGACGCCGAAATGGTGGCGCGCTGCGGCTTCGGCGCCGAATACGCCCTCGCCCCACTCCGCGACGTTGAGGTACATCTCCAGGATGCGGCGCTTGGAAAGCGTGCGCTCCATCATCCAGGTGATCGCGGCTTCCTGCGCTTTGCGCACCCAGGAGCGGCTACCGGACAGGAACAGGTTCTTCGAGAGCTGCTGGGTGATGGTCGATGCACCGGCCACGACTCTGCCTTGCTCTTCGTTCTTCTGCATCGCCTTCTGGATCGCTTCCCAGTCGAAGCCCTCGTGATCGAGGAACTTGGCGTCCTCGGCGGCCACCACTGCGCGCTTCAGATGCTCCGAAATCCTGGCATAGGGCACCCAGTCGTACCGGATCTTCGCGCCGGGCTTTTCCAGGTAGTGATCCATGAACGCGGTCGAAGACGGGTTGTACGAGCTCCAGTAGATGACGTGGCCCACGAACCATAGCTGCACCGCGATTACTGCCAGCAGCGCCGCGCCGAGGGTGTAGCCGAGCGCCTTGGCGACGAAGGCGAGGAAGCGAAAGCGCCTACGAGCCACGCAGCCTGGCGAGCAGCGGGCGCGTGTGCGGACGCACTCCGCGCCAGATGAAGAAGGATTCGGCCGCCTGCTCGACCAGCATGCCAAGGCCGTCGGAGGTACGCGCACCGGCCCTTTTCGCCGCGGCCAGGAACGGCGTTTCGCGTCCGTACACCATGTCGTACGCGAGCACTCCATCGCGAAGCAGCCCCGGCGGCAGTGGCGGTGTCTCGTCGGCGAGGCCGGCGGAGGTTGCATTGATCACCAGATCGAATTCGCCCGCGAGGTCTTCGTACCCTTGCCCCAAAGCGCCCGCAAAACGTTCGGCGAGGGCTTTGGCCCTCGACGCCGTGCGGTTGGCGATGACGACGCGCGCCGCGCCGGCTTCGAGCAACGGGCCGACGACCCCTTGCGCCGCGCCCCCCGCACCCAGCAGGAGAACGTTCCTGAACGAGCAATTCAGATTCTGCGCAAGATCGCGCACCAGGCCGATGCCGTCGGTGTTGTCGCCGAAGCCGGTCTCGAGAACCAGCGTATTGACCGCCTGTGCGCGGCGCGCGCGCTCGCTAACGGTGCGGCAAAGCCCGAAGGCTTCCTGCTTGAACGGCAAGGTGACGTTGAGGCCCTTGCCGCCGGCGGCTCGAAAGCGCTGCACGGTGGCGGCGAAACCGTCGAGCGGCGATTCCAGCAGACCGTACTCGAGATCCTGCGAGGTCGCGCGCGCGAACTCGGTGTGGATCCAGGGCGACCTGGAATGCGCGACCGGATTGCCGACGAGCGCGTACCGGTCGCTCATGGGTCTATTCAGTCCAGATCTTGTCGCCCTGGCCGAAGAACCAAGTCCGCGTGATGACCAAGAGATCGGTGTCGCGCCGGATGTCGGGCGGGAACGCGGCGAAAGGCGCGGCCATGCGCACGATCTTGAATGCAGCGGCGTCGAGCACCTTGAGGCCCGAGGAGCGGTCGAGCTCGACCGACTCGACGTTGCCGTCGGGCCGGACGGTGACGGTGAGCCGCAGGTTGCCGTAGACCCGGCCGCGCGCCTCCGCCGGATAGTTGAGCGTGCCCACGCGCTCGATCTTCACGCGCCAGTCCTCTTCGTACTGGGCGAAGCGGTACTCGGCGACGTTGGCGCCGATGAATTTCTTGCGCGGCCGCTTCTGGTATTCCTGGATCTGGCGGTCGATCTGCGCCTGCAGGCGCATCGCCGCGAGCGAGAGATCGGCCAGGTCGCGGCCGCTCGGCTGATTGCCCGGGTTGTCGATGTCCGGCTGGCGCTGCGCGCTCGCCGGGACACGGGTCTGCGCCTCGCGCGCCTTCGCCAGCAGCTCGGCCTGTTGCGCTTCGAGAGTGCGCTGGCGCCGCTGCGCATCCGCCAGGTCCTTGCCGGGCTTGCGCGGCTCGGTCACCGGCAGCGGGGTTTTCGCCCGCCGCTCGTCCTCGACCGTGCCGCCATGACTGAGATTGGCCTGCGCCAACGCATCTGCCTTCGCCGGCCGCTCCTTGCTCTTCGCGTTGACCAGCACCACCTCGAGCGAATGGTCCGGCGCCTTCCAGCGCAGGGTGTCCGGGAACTTGAAGTGCATCGACAGCAGGGCCGCATGCAGCGCGAGCGACAACCCGATCGCCGCGCCCAGTACCCGTTCCTGCGAGCTCGAGATGAAGTGCAATCTCACGTTAGTCCCACAAGCCTTTCATATTTTAGGCTTTTTGACCAGTGTCCTCTGTGACATCCTGCACCGCTGCGCCCGCCTCCAGCGTCTCTTTGTAGGTGCACGAGAGGGTGCGTTCGATCAAGTCGGCACCAGACACCTCGAGGCGCACCCGCATTCCGGGTTCCAGCGCCGGCAGCGAGCTCACCCGCGTCACCAGCGGCAGACCATCCAGGCGCACCAGATTCTCGCGCAACACCATCGCGTCGATTGTTCTCCGCTCTTCCTGCAGCAGCCAGCGCAGGCTCCAATAGGTTTCCATCGCGCGCTGGTGCTCGTCATAGCGGGCGTAGGTCACCTCGAACGCTCGCAACGCCGCCAGCAATGCATCGGAGGTGCGGGTGAAGGGCGGCTTGTGGCCGCCCAGGCTCGCGGCGAGTTGCCACTGGTTCAGCAGGTCGACATAGCGCCGCAGCGGCGAGCTCATCCACGCGTAGGCGGAAACGCCGAGCCCTTCATGGCCCTCGGCATGCACGCTGAAGCGCACCTTGCCGGTGGACTGCACCCGATAGATCGCCGCCACGTCGCGCTCCGCCAGCAGCTCGCCCCATGCCGAGTTGGCGGCGATCATCATTTCGGACACCAGCTTGTCGAGCGGCGCACCGCGCTTGCGCGGCACGATGCGCACGCGATCATTCTCGACCGCAAACGTGTAGTCGAGCGAGGCCCCGGCGCTCGGCCGCCCGCGTTTCGCCTCCAGCGCGAGCGCGACGCGCCACAGGGTGCGCAGTTCCTCCTCGTGCGGCAGGCCGCAGGTCTCGCCTTTTTCGAACGCGTCGTTGAGCACGTCGTACTGCGCGTGGCGCAGGTTGGCGACGATCGGCACCTGCTCGAGGCGGCTGTGGCGCCCGCGCACCCCGTGCTGCTCGTCGATATCCAGGTAGAGCGACACTGCCGGCAGCGTGCCGCCGTGGTCGAGCGAGAAGCGAGCGATCACGTCCTGCGGCAGCATGGTGAACTTGCGCCCCGGCATGTAGGCGGTCGAAAGGCGCTCGCGCGCGATGGCGTCGAGCGGCGAGCCTGGCGCAAGTCCCAGCGCCGGCGCCGCGATGTGGATACCGATGCGCAAGCCGCCTTTCATCTCGCCCCCCAGGCGTTGCACCGAGAAGGCGTCGTCGATCTCGGTGGTGCCGATGTCGTCCAGGCTGAAGGCCGCAACCGGCGCCTGCGGCAGGCCCCCGGGCAGCGCCGGAACCTCGTGCGCCGGGAACGCCGCGCCACCGGGGAAAAATTCGTGCAGGAAGCGCCTGAGGTGAAATTCGTGGCTGTCGCCGAGCCGCCCGCAGCGCGCGAACAGCTTCGGCGGCGTAAGGCCGGTCTGAGCGCAGGCCTGCTCCAGCGCCTTGGTCTGCGGCTTGTTGCGATCGGGGGCGTAAAGCAGCTCGTCCTGCAGCGCCGCGATCTCCGGCGGGCACTCGCCGCGCGCGAGCGCCTCGGCCCAGGCAGCCACCTGCTCCAGCACTCGCTTCTTCTTGTCCGCCGCGGCGAGCGCGAGCTTGAGCGTGGCCTCGGGCGCGGCCTGGAAACGTCCCCTGCCCCGGCGGTAGAAATACATCGGCGCCGCGTGCAGCTTCATCAGTACTCCGGCCGCCTCCGCCGGCGTCGGCTCGCGCCCGACGTACTCGCGCGCCAGCTCCTCGAAGCCGAACTCGCGCGCGCCGCTGCACTCCCACAGGAAGCCGACTTCGAGCTCGCCGGCGAACTTGCCCGCCGCGGCGAGCAGCTCGGCGGCTGGCGGCCGCTCGAACGACAGCAGCACGTTCGCCGCCTTGATCTTCGAGCGCCGGCCGTGCGGGCTTTCGACGTGGTACGAGGCCGGCGCGCGGTCGAGCACCGCGCCGACCTTCAGCTCGCCGTCTTCCTCATAGAGCAGCTGCACGCGAGAACTCGAGTATGCGCGGCAGGTGCTGGGGGAAGCTCTGCAGGCTGTGGTCACCGCCGGGGACTACCACCTGCTCGGCGCCGGCGTAGCGCGCCACGGCCTTTCGGTAGTCGAGCACTTCGTCACCGGTCTCGACGATCAGCAGATAGCGCTGCGGCGTGATGCGCGGGACGTACAGCTTCTGCCACTCGCGCAAGTGCGCCTCCGTCAACTCGTAGGGCTCGCCGGTGTGCAGGTTGTTCTGCGGCCCGAGGTAGGCGCGCAGGCCGACATGCGGGTCGATCGCCGGGTTGATCAGCGCCGCCTTCAGGCCATGCCTTTCCGCCAGGTACGTCGCGTAGAACCCGCCGAGCGAGGAGCCGATGAAGCAGGTGCCTTTCTTGACGTAGGCCTTTTCCACGATGGAAATCGCGTCGTTGGCGAGCGGTGGCAATGCGGGACAGACGTACTCGGCCGCCAGCCCGCGCTCCGCCATGAAGCGCTGCATCACCTGAGCCTTGTGGGACTGAGGCGAAGAGTTAAACCCGTGCAGATAGACGATCAAGCAGTTTGCTGTGGATGCCGCCGAAGCCGCCGTTGGACATGACGAGAATATGGTCCCCTGCCCTCGCCTCGGCGACTATCGCGCCGACCAGGGTGCCGAGGTCTTCCTCGCAGCGTGCGCGCTCGCCAAGCAACGCGAACAACGAGCGCGCATCCCATCCCAGTCCCGATGTATAGACGTAGATGCGATCCGCCTGGGCGAGGCTCGGCGGCAGCGCATCCTTCATGACGCCGCGTTTCATCGTGTTGGAGCGCGGCTCGAGCACCGCGAGGATGCGAGCGTTGCCCGCGCGCTGGCGCAGGCCCTCCAGAGTGGTACGGATTGCGGTCGGGTGGTGGGCGAAGTCGTCGTAGACGGTCACTCCCCTCGCCTCGCCCCGGATCTCCATGCGCCGGCGCACGCCGCCGAAGCTCGCGAGCGCCTCGATGCCGGCCGCAGGCTCGACTCCGACGTGGTGTGCGGCGGCTAGCGCCGCCAAGGCGTTCATCCGGTTGTGCGCGCCGAGCAGCGACCATCGAACCCGGCCTAAAGGCTTCCCGGCCAGCGCAACCTCGAAGTTGCCGGCGGCGTCGGGCTCGCCGGCCTGCCATCCCGCCGCCACCCCGAACGCATCCACCGGCGTCCAGCACCCCATGGCGAGCACTCGCTTCACGCTCTCGTCCGCCCCATTGGCGACCACTTTTCCGGATTTCGGCACAGTTCGCACGAAGTGGTGGAATTGCCGCTCGATCGACTCCAGATCGTCGAAGATATCGGCATGATCGAACTCGATATTGTTCAATATTGCAGTGCGGGGCCGGTAATGGATGAACTTGGCGCGCTTGTCGAAAAAGGCGGTGTCGTACTCGTCCGCCTCGATCACGAAGTACGGCTTTGCGGTCAACCGGGCCGACACGGGGAAGTCGGCCGGCACCCCGCCAATCAGGAATCCGGGCGCCAGACCGGCGCGCTCGAGGATCCAGGTCAGCATCGCCGTGGTCGTGGTCTTGCCATGCGTGCCCGAAACCGCGAGCACATGCTTCCCCATGAGGACATGGTCGGCGAACCAGTGCGGTCCCGAAACGTAGCGCTCGCCCGAGTCGAGGATCGCCTCCATCAGGGGATTGCCGCGCGTCACCACGTTTCCCACCACCCAGACGTCGGGCTTGAGCGCGAGTTGGTCGGCGTCAAAGCCTTCGGTGAGCTGGATGCCCAAGGCACGCAGCTGATCGCTCATCGGTGGATAGACGTTGGCGTCGCAGCCCGTGACCCGGTAGCCGGCCGCCTTGGCGATCGCCGCGATGCCGCCCATGAAGGTGCCGCAGATGCCGAGGATGTGGAGGTGCGCCGCCATGGAGGGTCGTGATTCTATGATTGAATCGCAGGGGTGAGCCGCAAGACTGAAATGCGCGAGCGCATTGCCGCCGCAGCGGCGCGCATCATGGCCGAGGACGGAATCGACAGCTTCGCGCTCGCCAAGCGCAAGGCCGCACGCCAGCTCGGCGCGCCGGACACCGAGGCCATGCCGCGCAACGAGGAAGTCGAGGAGGCGCTGCATGCCTACCGCGCGCTCTACCAGGCGGGCGAGCACCCGCAGCGCGTTGCCGAGCTGCGGCGCATCGCACTCGAAGCCATGCAGGCGCTTGAGCAATTCAGCCCCTACTTGACCGGCCCGGTGCTCAAGGGAACAGCCGGCCCCTATGCCGAAATCGAGCTGCAACTCTTTCCAGAAAGCCCGAAGGACGTGGAAATCTTCCTGCTCGACCACGGCGTCTCCTTCGCGACCGCAGAGGGCCGGCGCTTTTCCGGCGATCGCGCGCACGCGGTGAGCGTGCTTTCCCTGATCTGGGAAGACACGCCGCTCAAGCTCCAGGTGTTCGACCCGCGCGATGAGCGCGTCGCCTTGAAAAGCTCTCCCGCCGGGCGCGTGCCGGATCGAGCCGGCATCGCCGAGGTTGGCGCGCTGCTGCGCGATGACGATCAGCCGGCGTGATGCACTGTTGCTGGGGGCAGTCGGGACGGCTGCGGCAGTTGCGGGCGCCTTGGCCGGCGCGCTGGCGCTTCAGTCGCGCAGCGGCGCCGCGGAGCTTCTGGCCGCGCGCTATCCGGATACGGACGGACGGGTGCGGCGCTTGCTGGACTGGCCGGGCAGGGTGCTGCTGTGCAATTTCTGGGCGACTTGGTGCGCGCCCTGCCGGGAAGAGGTGCCAATGTTGGTTGCTGCAAAGCAGCAGTGGGCTTCAAATGGCTTCGAAGTGGTAGGCATCGGCATCGATTCTGCTGACAAAATCCGCGAATTCTCCAAAGCCTACCAAATCAACTATCCAGTGCTGGTCGCTGATGGAAGTGCGCTGGAGCTGCTGCGCAAGCTCGGCAACCGAGGTGGCGGGCTGCCTTATAGCGTGGTGCTCGATCGCACGGGGAGTATCGCTCAGCGCCACCTGGGGCCCCTGACGGCAGACGATTTGCGCAGGATTCTTGCAAGCTTGTTCGGCTAAAATGCCGCGTTCTGCAGCGAACAAGTGGCTAATAGCGTGGCTTTAGCCGTTTCGGGGGGCTAGATGGACCTGCGCAAGCTGAAGAAGCTGATCGACCTGGTGCAGGAATCCGGGATCGCCGAGCTCGAGATCACCGAGGGCGAGGAAAAGGTCAAGATCGTCAAGGGCGGCGTAGTCAGCGTGAGCGCAGCGCCGATCATGGCGATGCCTGCGGTGACATCGGCCGCGGCGCCCGCACCTGCCGCCGCGCCTGCGGCCGTCGAGCCGCCCGCGGGCCAGGAAGGTCACGTGGTGAAGGCCCCGATGGTGGGTACCTTCTACCGCTCCCCGTCGCCGGACGCCAAAGTGTTCGTCGAAGTCGGCCAGGCGGTGAAGGAGGGCGACACCATCTGCATCATCGAAGCGATGAAGCTCATGAACGAGATCGAGGCCGACGCCTCGGGGGTGGTGAAGGCCATCCTGGTGGAAAACGGCCAGCCGGTCGAGTACGGCCAGCCGCTTTTCATCCTCGGCTAGATGTTCGGCAAGATCCTCATCGCCAATCGCGGCGAGATCGCCCTGCGGATCCAGCGCGCGTGCCGCGAGCTGGGCATCCGCACGGTGATGGTGCACTCCGAGGCCGACACCGAAGCGAAGTACGTGAAGCTTGCCGACGAGTCGGTCTGCATCGGCCCGCCGCCGGCGGCGGCGAGCTACCTGAACATCCCGGCGATCATCAGCGCGGCGGAGGTGACCGACGCCGAGGCGATCCATCCCGGCTATGGCTTCCTTTCGGAAAACGCCGACTTCGCCGAGAAGGTCGAGCGCTCGGGCTTCGTGTTCATCGGCCCACGTCCCGAGAACATCCGCCTGATGGGCGACAAGGTGAGCGCCAAGCAGGCCATGAGCAAGGCCGGCGTCCCCACCGTGCCGGGCTCCGAGGGGGCGCTGCCCGAGGACCCCAAGGAAATCGTCAAGATCGCGCGCAAGGTCGGGTATCCGGTGATCATCAAGGCGGCCGGCGGCGGCGGCGGCCGCGGGATGCGCGTGGTTCACACCGAGGCCGCGCTGCTCAACGCGGTGAACATGACGCGCTCCGAAGCGCAGGCGGCGTTCGCCAATCCCGTGGTGTATCTCGAGCGCTATCTCGAGCAGCCGCGCCACATCGAGATCCAGGTCCTGGCCGACGCCCATAAGAACGCCGTGTTCCTGTTCGAGCGCGATTGCTCGCTGCAGCGCCGCCATCAAAAAGTGCTGGAAGAGGCGCCGGCGACGGACCTGCCGGCCAAGCTGCGCGACAAGATCGGCGAGCGCTGCGTCGACGCCTGCAAGCGCATCGGCTATCGCGGCGCCGGCACCTTCGAGTTCCTGTACGAGGAAGGCGAGTTCTTCTTCATCGAGATGAACACGCGTATCCAGGTCGAGCATCCGGTGACCGAGATGATTACCGGCGTCGATCTGGTGCAGGAGCAGATCCATGTCGCGGCAGGCGAGAAGCTGCGCCTGCGGCAGAAGGACATCCAGCTGCGCGGCCATGCCATCGAGTGCCGCATCAACGCCGAGGATCCCTACCGTTTCACGCCGTCGCCGGGAAAAATCACCTCGTACCACCCACCCGGCGGGCCCGGCATCCGCGTCGATTCGCACGTCTACCAGGGCTACACGGTGCCGCCCAACTACGACTCGATGGTCGGCAAGGTGATCGCCTACGGCGCGAGCCGCGAGCAGGCGATGGCGCGCATGCGCATCGCGCTGTCCGAGATGGTGGTCGAGGGCATCCAGACCAACATCCCGCTGCACCGCGAGCTGCTGAACGACACCAACTTCATGCGCGGCGGGGTGTCGATCCACTATCTCGAGCAAAAGCTCGCGCAGGAGCAGACCAAAAAGAAGTGATGCCCTGGCGCGCGCTGACCCTGCGGGTCGACGGGACGGCGGCCGAGGCGTTCAGCGACGCGCTGCTGGAGGCCGGCGCACAGTCGGTCGCGCTCGAGCCGGGCGGAGCGGTCGTGGCCTTCCTCGCGCCCGAGCAGGATTTCGAAGCGCTGATCAACCTGGCCGCGCACACGGCGGGCATTGCGCCGCCGCCCTTCACCCACGAGACGTTCGCGGACGAGGACTGGGTTCGCAAGAGCCAGGCGCAGTTCACGCCAGTCGAGATCGGCGCGCGCCTGTGGATCGGACCCACCTGGCACCAGCCGCCGCGCGGCCGCATCGCGGTGACGATCGATCCGGGCCTCGCGTTCGGCACCGGCACGCATTCCAGCACCCGGCTGGTGCTGAGTTATCTCGAAAGAACCATTCGCGGGGGTGAGCGCGTGCTGGATTACGGCTGCGGCTCCGGCATTCTCGCCATTGCCGCCGCCAAGCTGGGCGCCGCGCAGGTCGATGGCGTCGACGTGGATCCGCAGGCGGTTGAAACGGCGCTCGCCAATGCGCGCGTCAATCGCGTCGCGCTGCAGGCGACGCTGCCCGATGCCCTCGGCGCTGGGCACTATGATGTCGTGGTGTCGAACATCCTCGCCCAGCCGCTCATCCTGCTCGCTCCGCTGCTAGCCGTGCGCGCTCCGCGCATCGCGCTGTCGGGCATCCTGGACGATCAGGCGGATGAGGTGGTGCGCGCCTATGAGCGCTGGTTCGACCTGAGGACCACTGAACGCGAGGAGCGCTGGGTGCTGCTCGAGGGCGAGCGCCGATGAGCCTGGTCACGCGCTGCCCAGGTTGCGGCACCGCGTTCCGCGTGCAGTCCGAGCAACTCGCGGCACACTCCGGCGCCGTGCGCTGCGGCAAATGCGGCGACATGTTCAACGGCGTGGCGGCGCTGGTCGAGGAGGGCGAGGACCGCCTGGCGCTCGACCCGTCGCCGCAGCTTGGGCTGTTCGATCCGTCGCGCCGTCCGGTGCAGGCGGCATCGTCGGATTTGCCGCTGCCGCCGTTTCTGGAAGAGGACGAGCCGCCAGGCTGGCTACGGGTGCTGTGGGTACCGCTGACACTGATCGCTCTCGCCGTGCTGTGCGGGCAGCTCTATCAGGCGCGGACGGAGGCGACCGTGATCCTCCCCGCCATCCGCCCGGCTCTGGAAAGCGCGTGCACTGTCGCGGGCTGCACGGTGCCGCTGCCGCGACGGCCGGAGCTGATCCGCATCGTGTCGGACGACATGTACGATGATCCGGGCCGGCAGGTCTACGTGCTGCATGCTCTGCTGCGCAATCTCGGGCAGTTCCCGCAGCAATATCCCGATGTCGAGCTCACGCTCACCGACGCCGGCAAGCCGGTGACGCGCCGCGTGCTGCGCCCCGCGGAATATCTCGACGCCCGCGCGGGGCCGCGCCTAATCGCCGGCGGCATCGAGTCCGGCGGAGAAGAGCCGCTGCGCATCTACCTCGACGCGCGCGGTCTGCGGGCCTCAGGTTACGAGCTCTGCATTTTTCCGAATGACTGTGTGAAAAAATCCAAGAGATGAAAAAGATTTTGGTCACCGGCTCGATCGCGTACGACACCATCATGGTGTTCCCGGACCGCTTCCGGAACCATCTGTTGGCCGACCAGCTCCACATCCTCAACGTGTGCTTCCTCACACCGCAAATGCGGCGCGAATACGGCGGCACCGCGGGCAACATCGCCTACAACCTGAAGCTGCTGGGCGAGGACCCGCTGGTAATGGCGACGGTGGGGGAAGACATCGAACCGTACCTGGCGCGCTTCAATGGACTCGGGATCGGCACGCGCCTGTTCAAGCCGATCGCGGGCCAGTTCACCGCGCAGGCGTTCATCACCACCGACCTCGACGACAACCAGATCACCGCCTTCCACCCGGGGGCGATGAACCACGCGCACGAGAACCACGTGACGCGCGAGCTCGGCGCCGGGCTCGCCACCATCGCGCCCGACGGGAAGGACGGCATGCTGCAGCACGCGCGCGAATGCTCGGAAGCAGGCGTGC
>Ga0307497_10000014_pt1 | contig 32459 bp, 28 predicted proteins | sample 10_S_MG_FD_201366 | JGI IMG/M metagenome (GOLD analysis project Ga0307497, IMG submission 201366) | Soil microbial communities from Populus trichocarpa stands in riparian zone in the Pacific Northwest, United States - 10_S | ecosystem: Environmental > Terrestrial > Soil > Riparian zone > Trees...
GCAAGCGCTGCCCGACTTGGATCCGATCGGGATTCGTTATCCCGTTCCAGCGCGCGAGATCGCGCTGATCGACGCGGTGCTGCCACGCGATCGCGTAGAGCGTCTCGCCCTCGCGCACGACGTGAACGCGCTGCTCGTACGGCGGCGCGCTCGTGCACGCCGCGAGCGCGGCCATCGCGACGAGCACAACGGCGTGGAGCGCGGTGAACGGTGCGACGCGCCGAGCGCCGCGCGCGCGGCGCACGTCAGAGCTCCGTCCCTTCGACCAGCGGCACGAAGCTCACGGCGAGCAGGTCCTCTTCCACGATCTCGTTGCCGCGCCGCGTGACGCGTAGCAAGGCCTGCCGGCCCTTCGCGCCGATCGGGATGATCATCCGGCCACCGTCGTCGAGCTGCTCGACGAGCTCCGGCGGAACCCGCTCGGGCGCGGCCGCGACGAGGATTCCCTGGAACGGCGCCTGGCTCTTCCACCCTTGCCAGCCGTCGGCGTGCCGCAGGCTCACGTTGCTGATCTTGAGCTCGGCGAGCTTGGCGCGCGCGCGCAGCATGAGCGGCTGGATTCGCTCGACGCTGTAGATGTGCTGCGCGAACGGCGCGAGCACGGCGGTCTGATAACCGCAGCCCGTGCCGATCTCGAGCACCTTCGGAATCTTCTTGCCGTCGTAGCCGGCGATCAACGCCTCGGTCATCAGCGCGACGATGTAAGGCTGCGAGATCGTTTGCGCGAAACCGATCGGCAGCGCGGTGTCCTCGTACGCGCGGCTCGCGAGCGCCTCGTCGACGAACCAGTGGCGCGGCACCGCGCGAATGCGGTCGAGCACGGCCGTGTCGCGAATGCCCTCGGCCTTGAGGCGGTCGATCAGGCGCTCGCGCGTGCGCGCCGACGTCATGCCGATGCCGCTGCGCGTCTGCTCGTTCATCGGAAGCGGCTGATCCAACCGGCGAGCGAGTCGAGCGCGCCGTGCGCGGTGAGATCGACTTTGAGCGGCGACACGGACACGTAGCTCTCGGCGACCGCGTGGAAATCGGTACCGGGTCCCGCGTCCTGGCCCGCGCCGACGGGCCCGATCCAGTAGATCGGCCGGCTCTTCGGATCGAGCGCCCGCACGACCGGGTCGGACGGGTGCCGGAACCCGAGCCGCGTCGAGCGGATCCCTCGGATCTCGCTGCGCGGCAGATCGGGAATGTTGACGTTCAAGATCGTGTCGGTCGGCAATGGGTCGACGAGGTTGCGCTCCACGAATTCGCGCACGAGCTCGGCCGCCGCGCGGAAGTGTCCGCCTTCGCCGAGCACGAGCGACACCGCGATGGCGGGAATGCCGAGGAAGCGCCCTTCCATCGCGGCCGCGACCGTGCCCGAGTAGAGCACGTCGTCGCCCAGGTTCTCGCCGTGATTGATACCCGCGATCAGCATGTCCGGCGGCTGATCGAGCAGCCCCGTGATCGCGATGTGGACGCAGTCGGTCGGCGTGCCGTTTACGTAATAGACGTGGTCCTCGGCCTGCTCGACGCGCAGCGGTGTCTCGAGCGTGAGCGAGTTGCTCGCGCCGCTGCGGTTGCGATCGGGCGCGACGATCGTGATCTCCGCGAGGTCCGCGAGATGCTCGGCGAGCGTGCGCAAGCCGCGCGCTTGGTAGCCGTCGTCGTTGGAGAGGAGGATGCGCACTGGTCGCTAGCGGACGGGCGTCCGGCTAGCGTTCCTCGCGCGCGGATCTCGCGGCCGGGGCGATCTGATAGAACGTCTCGCCGGCTTGGATCATGCCGAGCTCCGTGCGCGCGCGTTCCTCGGCCGCCGCGACGCCCTGCTTCAGGTCCTGCACCTCGCCCGCGAGCGCCGCGTTGCGCGCCGCGAGGCGCGCGTTCTCCTCGGCGCGGTGCGCGACCTCGGCCCTGAGGCGCCAGACCTCGCGGAGACCGCCGTCGGTCAGCCAGAGCCGTGCCTGGAGCAGCACGAGCGTACCGGCGAGCGCGACGATCAAGATGCGCATATCTTCAGAGGGAGACGGGAAACGCCGCGGGGCCGTCGAATCGGGCTCGTGGGCCGAGCGCGCGCTCGATCCGGAGCAGCTGGTTGTATTTCGCGAGCCGATCCGATCTAGACAACGAGCCGGTCTTGATCTGCGTCGCCCCGGTCGCGACCGCGATGTCGGCGATCGTCGCGTCCTCGGTCTCGCCCGAGCGGTGCGAGACGACGGCCGAGTAGCCGGCCTTCGTCGCCATCTCGATCGCCGCGAGCGTCTCCGTCAACGTGCCGATCTGGTTCGGCTTGATCAGGATGCTGTTCGCGATCTTCTTCTCGATGCCCTCGGCGAGGATCTCGGTGTTCGTCACGAACAGGTCGTCGCCGACGAGCTGAATCTTGTCGCGCAGGGCGCCGCTCAGCAGCCCCCAGCCGGTCCAGTCGCCCTCGGCCATGCCGTCCTCGACGGAGACGATCGGATAGCGCGCGACGAGATCCTCGATGTAGCCCGCGAACTCGGTCGACGTGAACTTGCGATCCTCCGACTCGAGCGTGTACTTGCCGTCCGCGAAGAACTCGGTGCTCGCGACGTCGAGGCCGAGGTAGATCTCGCGGCCGAGCGTGTAGCCGGCCTTCTCGACGGCCTCCTCGATCGTCTGCAGCGCCTCCTCGTTCGAGCCCAAGTCCGGCGCGAACCCGCCTTCGTCGCCGACAGCGGTGTTCAAGCCCTTCGCTTTGAGCACGGCCTTGAGCGCGTGAAACACTTCGACGCCGTAACGCAGGCACTCGGCGAACGTCGGCGCGCCGACCGGCAGGATCATGAACTCCTGGATGTCGACGCTGTTATCGGCGTGCGCGCCGCCGTTGATGATGTTCATCATCGGCAACGGCATCGTGAGCTCCTTCTTGCCGCCGGCGAGCGACTCGTAGAGCGCAACGCCCTTGTCGACCGCGTGCGCCTTCGCGCTCGCGAGCGATACGGCGAGGATCGCGTTCGCGCCGAGGCGCGCTTTGTTTTTCGTGCCGTCGAGATCGATCATGTTGCGGTCGAGCTTCTCCTGATTGGCCGCGTCGATCCCCGTCACGGCCTTGCGGATCTCGCCGTTCACGTTCGCGACGGCCTTGCTCACGCCCTTGCCAAGATAGCGCTTCTTATCGCCGTCGCGCAGCTCGTGCGCTTCCCTCGACCCCGTCGACGCACCGGACGGCACGGCCGCGCGGCCGCGCGCGCCGCTCGCGAGCACGACCTCCGCCTCGACCGTCGGATTCCCCCGCGAATCGAGAACCTCGAGCCCCACGACATCCTTGATGTTGCTCATTCTTCTTCTCCTCCTGCTAACCGGCACGCGGCTTCGGCGACCGGCACCGAGGACCGCCGAAGCCACCACCGTTCATGCGGTCGCAACCCGGGGGAGCTTGAGACCCTGGCAGGCGCGAGCGGCGTTGATGAAGCTCGTGAACAGTGGATGCCCGTCGCGCGGGTTCGACGTGAACTCCGGATGGAATTGCGTCCCGAAAAACCACGGATGCGTCGGCAGCTCTATGAGCTCGACGAGACCGTCTCGCGAAAAGCCCGAGAACACGAGGCCCGCGCCCGCGATCTGCTCCGAGTAGCGATTGTTGAACTCGTAGCGGTGGCGGTGGCGCTCGGAGATCTCGCTTTTGCCGTAGATCGCCTTCGCGAGCGTACCGTCCTTAACAAAGCAGGTTTGAGCGCCGAGACGCATCGTGCCGCCGAGATCGGACTTCGCCGTGCGCGCCTGCACCGTGCCGTCGCGGTCCTGCCACTCCGTGATCAGCGCGATCACGGGATGCTGCGCCTGCGGGTTGAGCTCGGTCGAATGCGCGCCGGCGAGACCGACGACGTTGCGCGCGTACTCGATGATCGCGACTTGGAGCCCCAGGCAGATGCCGAGATACGGGACCTTCTTCTCGCGCGCGAACTTCACGGCCGCGATCTTGCCCTCGATGCCGCGTTCGCCGAAGCCGCCCGGCACGAGGATCGCGTCGACGTCCTGGAGGCAGCCGGTGCCCTCCGTCTGGAGGTTCTCCGACTCGATGTAGTCGATGTTCACGCGCGTGCGCGTGCGGATGCCCGCGTGCCGCAGCGCCTCGTTCAAGGACATGTACGAGTCCTTGAGGTCGATGTACTTGCCGACCATCGCGACCCGGACCTCGGCCTCGGGGTTCGCCTTCGCGGCGACGACAGCCTGCCATTCGGCCAGGTTCGCGGGCGGCACGTCGAGCCGGAGCTTGTCGACGACGATGTTGTCGAGCCCCTGCTCGTTCAGCAGCATCGGGATTCGGTAGATGTCGTCGACGTCGATCGCCGAGATCACGGCGCGCTCCTCGACGTTCGTGAATAGCGCGATCTTCGCGCGCTGCTCGCGCGGCAGGAATTGCTGCGAGCGGCACACGAGCACGTCGGGCTGGATGCCGATCGAACGCAGCTCCTTGACCGAGTGCTGGGTCGGCTTGGTCTTGATCTCGGACGCGACCGAGATGAACGGCACGAGGGTGAGGTGGATGTACAGCGCCCGGTCGCGGCCGAGCTCCACGCCCATCTGTCGGATCGCCTCGAGGAACGGCAGCGACTCGATGTCGCCGACCGTGCCGCCGATCTCGACCATGCAGACGTCGGCGCCGGCCGCGCCTTGGAACACGGCGCGCTTGATCTCGTCGGTGATGTGCGGGATCACCTGCACCGTCGCGCCGAGATACTCGCCGCGGCGTTCCTTCGCGATTACGTTCGAGTAGATCTTGCCGGTCGTGAAGTTGCTCGTGCGGCTCGTGCGCGCGCGCACGAAGCGCTCGTAGTGGCCGAGGTCGAGGTCCGCCTCCGTGCCGTCATCGGTCACGTAGACCTCGCCGTGCTGGAACGGGCTCATCGTGCCGGGGTCGACGTTGATGTACGGATCGAGCTTCATGAGGCGGACCTTCAAGCCACGGGCCTCGAGGATCGCGCCGAGGCTGGCCGAGGTAATGCCTTTGCCGAGCGAGGAGACTACCCCGCCCGTGATGAAGATGAATCGCGTCATGTCAAAACCGGGAGGGCCAGGCCGCGCTCCCGGTGGGAGTCACGATCTGGCCCTCGAAGTTGGGTGCTGATTGCATTCGGACGGAAGGGCAAAGTACCAAAAGCGGGTGACGGTCACCAGTCCCGCGTGTTGCGGTGTCGCGCGGGCGAGGCGGGGCGCCCGCGTCGCCTCGCCGCGGGTCGATCGCGTGGGGCCGGTGACCGTCAGTGGAGCGGGGGGTGGTTGGACCAGGTGACGCGCCAGCGCGGCTGCTCGCCGGCGGCGCGCGTCTCGTCGGCGAGCCACAAGTCACCGACAGCGACGAGCTTGTCGTCACGGTAGAGGAGCGGGATGCGGGCGCGCATCCACGGGACAATCGCGGCTTCTTGGAGCCAGCGCTTGAGGGGGCGAGTGTGTGCGCGCTCGAGCGGGCGGAAGTCCTCGCCGCCGCCGCGGAAGCGCAGCGTGAGGCCGTCGTCGAGCCAGGACTCGGGGAGGCCCGGACCGTCGCCGAGCCGCTCGAACGCGAGCTCGCCCTCGGGGCCGGTCCAGCGGCCGTGCTTGTCGAGCCTGGCCACGTAGCCGTGCAGCGACGCCAGCGGCAGCGCATTCAGCAAATAGAGGTGCTCGTGGAACACGCGCGCGTCGGCGCCGGGCCAGCGAATCCTCGGCAGCGCATCGTGCCGCGAGCCGAGTAGCGCGGCGCGCAGCTCCTCGATCTTCTGCGCGCTCGGCGGCTCGAAGCCCCCGCGGCGCAGCAGGTGCCGCAGCAGATTGCGTTGGCGCGCGGGCTCGAGCGGCGCGAGCGCGGCACGCGGCACGCGGCGCGGATCCGCGACGGCCGCGGCGTCGCGCGCCGCGACCTCGTCGAGGATCCGCTCGGCATCGGCCATCTGCTCGGCGAGCCGCTGTGCGCTGCGCGCGGCCGCGGACCAACGTTCGACGAGCCGCGGGACGACCGTCGCGCGCAGGAAGTTGCGGTCGTGCTCGAGGCTCGCGTTCGCGGGATCCTCGAGCCAGCGCAGATTCCACGCGCGCGCCTGCGCGAGGATCTCGGCTCGAGTGCAGCCGAGCAGCGGGCGCGCGAGTCGACCGGCGCCGAACGGCTCGTGGTCGCGGATCCCGCGCAGGCCACGGACACCGGTCCCGCGCACGAGCCGAAGCAGCAGCGTCTCGAGCTGATCGTCGCCGTGGTGCGCGGTGAGCAGCACCTCGCCCAGCGACATCAGGTCCGCGAGCGCGCGATAGCGCGCCGTGCGCGCGGCGGCCTCGAGACCCGACGGCGCCGCGCGATCGACCGCGACGCGGACCGACACGTGCTCGACGCCGAGCTCCGCCGCCACCTCGGCGCAGTGCACGCTCCAGCGAGCCGAATCAGGGTGCAAACCGTGATCGACGTGGGCCGCGCGCAGCGGCGTCGCGAGCGGCAGGCGCGCGAGCGCCGCGAGCAGGACGGTCGAGTCGACGCCGCCGCTGAACGCAACCGTGACGCGCGCGCGGGCGGGCGGCGCCGGCCAGCGCTCGAGCGCCGCGCGCACGCGCGCGAGCAGAGGCTCATCCGGCCGCGCGGCGTCTGAGGAGGGGTCGAACCAGGACATGCGCAGGCCGCGGTCGGCGACCGCGGAAGCTCACATCTCGCGGAACACGCCGTAGCTCGCGAGTCGCTGCCGGCGCTGCGCGAGCAACGCGTCGAGCGGCAGCTTGCGCAACTCCGCGACCACGCTCACGAGGCCCGCCTTCACGGCGTCGGCGGTCGCCTGCGGATCACGGTGGGCGCCGCCGAGCGGCTCGGGAATGACCTCGTCGACGAGCCCGAGGCTCCGGAGCCGCGTTGCCGTGATGCCCATCGCCTCGGCCGCGAGCTCGGCGTTCTCCGCGCTCTTCCAGAGGATGCTCGCGCAGCCCTCGGGCGAGATCACCGAATAGATGCTGTACTGCAGCATCAGCACGCGATCGGCGACGCCGATCGCGAGCGCGCCGCCCGAGCCGCCCTCGCCCGTCACGAGGCTGACGATCGGCACCGCGAGGTTCGACATCGTGAACAGGTTCCGTGCGATCGCCTCGGATTGCCCGCGCTCCTCGGCGCCGATGCCCGGGTACGCGCCCGCCGTGTCGATCAGCGTGATCAGCGGCAGGCCGAACTTCTCGGCGAGGCGCATCAGGCGCAGCGCCTTGCGGTAGCCCTCCGGGCGCGCCATGCCGTAGTTGCGCCACATGCGCTCTTTCGTGTCGCGGCCCTTCTGGTGGCCGACGATGACGACCGGCTCGCCCTCGAGGCGCGCGAGACCGCCGACGAGCGAGTGGTCGTCCGCGTACATGCGGTCGCCGTGCAGCTCGTCGAAATCGGTGAAGCAGCGCTCGACGTAGTCGAGCGTATAGGGACGTTGGGGGTGGCGAGCGAGCTGCGCGATCTGCCACGCGCTCAGGTTCGAGAAGATGCTCCGCGTGAGCGTCTCGCTCTTGTTCTTGAGCCGTTCAATCTCTTCGCCGATGTTCAGCTCCGAGTCTTCGCTGACGAACTTGAGCGCGTCGATTCTCGCCTCAAGCTCCGCGATCGGTTGTTCGAAATCCAGGAACTTCAGATCCATAAGCTTTCGCGGAACGTCCCGGCCGCAAACCTTACCGTCAACCCCCCGACCCCACAAGTGCGCGCCACGCCTCGGCCGCGGCGCTGCGCCTAACTCACCATCGCGCGCTGGCGCGCGCAGAACGCTGCAGACGGGGCGTTCTCGTCACGCCGCGACGGCCACGCGCGTTGTAGATACGTCGCTTTCGTCCTGGCAGCGCGCGGCTCCGGGCGTATGATCGCGAGCGACGCGGTGGGGACGCGTCGTTACCGACCTCGATAACAACAAACAGTTGGGGGTTCCATGTCTCTTCAGAAAATTCTTCTGCTCGTTGCCCTGTTGCTTGCTCTCGTTGCTGCCTTCACCACGATTCCGTACGCCGCGCCGACTCTTGCCGTCCTCGGCCTGATCTTCGGTTTATGGATCGTTCCCGAGGAGCACGTGCGGGTCATCGTGTCGGCTCTCGCGCTGAAGTATTTCGGCGACATCTTCGGCGCGATTCCGCAAGTCGGTGGGTACGTCACGTCGATCATCGGCAACGTCGCGCTAGTCGCGGCCGGCGCCGCGCTGGTGATCGTCTTCCGCAACATCTACGCTCGGGTGAAACCGTAACGCTTGGACGCGGGGAGGCGTGCCGATCGGCCTAGCGCAGGTGTAGCGCCACGATCGTAACGCCTCCGGCGACGGTCGCGGCGGGAGCCCGGAGCCCGCCGCGCCGCCGCCGAACGGTGCGGTACGCCTCAGCGCCGCTGCGTATCCTCCGACCCCGGCCCGCGCGAGCGCCGCGCGATCCCGCGATTCAGACCATGTGTCGCCGGTAGTGGATCGCGAACTTGTTCTCGCCGAGAAGCTGCACGAGCTGGTCGCGGAGCTCGCGCGTGACCCGCACCGACCACGCGTCGCCGAGCGTGAGCTGAGCCTCGCCGGCCGCTGACCGATACTCCACGCAAACCTCGCAGCTACCGCGAGTGAACGGCTGCAACGTGCGCTGGAGATCGCGAACGAACGAGCCCACGTTGCCCGACCACGGAATCGTCAAGCGGCGGGCCTGCTCCTCGATCAGCTCGTCCGCCGAACGCACGCGCCTCGCGGTCACGCGCCAGCCGTTCAAGAAGTCGTCGTAGCGAAGCTGTCCCTCGACGATCAGCACCGCGTGCTTCGCGATCACGTGCTTGAACTGGGCGAACGTCTCGTCGAACAACGTGACCTCGATGCGCTCGGTGTCGTCGTCGAGCACGAGCGAGGTTCGATTCGGGCGACGGCGAATGTCCATGACCGCTCCGGCCAGCGTCACGTCCTTGCGAGTCGCGAAAAAGTTCGTGGCTTCGGTCGGCATGCCGCCGACGATTTTCGCGATCGTGCTGAACTTGAGCTCGTCGCGAGTCGCGGCGAACGTGTCGAACGCGTGGCCCGTGAGGTGCAACCCCAGGCTCTCGAACTCGGCTTGCAGCCGTTCGCGCTTCGTCCACTCGCGCCGCGGCGTGAGCTTGTGCTCCAACGAGCCGCCGCTATCGTCGCCGCCGAACAACGCGCCCTGACCCGCGGCGCTCGCGTGGACCGAGCGTTCGGCCAGGTGGAGCACGTCCGCGACAGCGTCGTCGAGCGTCGCGCGGTTCGGCCCGAGCGCGTCGAGCGCGCCCGAACGCACTAGCGCCTCGACGACGCGGCGGTTGATCTTCGTGAGGTCCACGCGGCGGCAAAGCTCGAGCATGCTCCGGAACGGCCCGCGCGCGTCGCGCTCGCTCACGATCGCCTCGACCGCGCTCTGTCCGACCCCTTTGAGCGCGCCGAGACCGTAGCGAATCCTGCGCTCGCCCGCGACCGCGAACGCGAACACGGAAGTGTTGACGTCGGGCGGCTCGAGCGCGATGCCGGACTGCTTGCAGTCGTCCTTGAGCACGACGAGCCGGTCGGTGTTGTCGATGTCGGCCGTGAGCACGGCGGCCATGTACGCCTCGGGGAAGTGGGCCTTGAGCCAGGCGGTCTGGTACGCGATCAGCGCGTACGCGGCCGCGTGCGACTTGTTGAAGCCATAGCCCGCGAAGGTCTCCATGAGGTCGAAGATGTAAGCCGCGCGCGCCGCCTCGACGCCGCGCTCCGTCGCACCCTTGACGAAGACCTCGCGCTGCTTCGCCATCTCCTCGGGCTTCTTCTTGCCCATCGCTCGGCGCAGGAGGTCGGCGCCGCCGAGCGAGTAGCCCGCGAGCACCTGCGCGATCTGCATGACCTGCTCTTGATAGAGGATCACGCCGTAGGTCGGCTTGAGTATCCCCTCGAGCTTCGGGTGCAGATAGTCGACGACCGCTCCGTCCTTGCGGTGCTTGCGGTTGATGAACTCCGTTGCCATCTGCATCGGGCCCGGCCGGAACAGCGCGACGATCGCGGTGAGATCGTCGAAGCGATCGGGCTGGAGTTTCTTGATGAGATCGCGCATGCCGAGTGACTCGAGCTGGAACACGGCCGTCGTGCGACAGTGGCGGAGCAGCTCGTACGTCTTCGCATCGTCCATCGGAATCGCGTCGATATCCACGGCCGCCTCGCCACGCGCGGCTCGCTCGCGATTGATCGCGGCGAGCGCCTTGTCGATGACGGTGAGCGTCTTGAGGCCCAAGAAGTCGAACTTGATGAGGCCGATCGCCTCGAGATCGTCCTTGTCGAGCTGCGACAGCATGCCGCTCTCTGCCGCGTACAGCGGCATGTACTCGGTGAGCGGCTCGGGCGCGATCACGACGCCGCCCGCGTGCGTGCCGACGTTGCGTGCGATCCCCTCGAGCCGCTTCGCGAGATCGATGAGCCCGCGCACCTCGTCTTCCTGCTCGTAGACCGCGCGCAGCTCGGGATCGTCCGTGAGCGCCTTCTCGAGCGTGATGCCGAGCTCGAACGGGATCAGCTTCGCGATCCGGTCGACGTAGCCGTACGGCATGCCCAGCGCGCGACCGACGTCGCGCACGACCGCGCGCGCGGCCATGGTCCCGTAGGTCACGATCTGCGAGACGCGGTCGCGGCCGTAGCGCCGGCTCACGTAATCGATCACCCGATCGCGGCCTTCGATGCAGAAGTCGATGTCGAAGTCCGGCATCGAAACGCGTTCGGGGTTCAAGAAGCGCTCGAAGATCAGATCGTGCGCGAGCGGATCCAAGTTCGTGATGCCGAGCGCGTAGGCCGCGAGAGAGCCGACGCCCGAACCGCGCCCCGGCCCGACCGGGATCGAGCTCTTGCGCGCCCACGCGATGAAATCGGCGACGATCAAGAAATACCCCTCGAAGCCCATCTTCACGATGACCTCGAGCTCGCGCGCGAGCCGGTCGCGGTAGCGCGGCACGTCCGCGGCCGCGATACCCAGCTGGCGCAGCCGATCGTCGAGCCCGGCTTCCGCGCGCCGCTGCAGGAACGCGCGCGGCGGCGTGCCGTCGTCGGCCGCGAAGTCCGGCAAGAACACGCGCCCGAGCTCGAGCTCGAGGCTGCAGCGCTTCGCGATCTCGACCGTGTTCGCGAGCGCCTCGGGCAGATCTGCGAACAGCGCGGCCATCTGCGCCGCGGACTTCAGATACTGCTCCTCCGAGTACGGACGCGGGCGCGCGGGATCGTCGAGCGTCGCGCCCTGGCCGATGCAGACGCGCGTCTCGTGCGCCTCGAAGTCATCGCGCGCGAGGAAGCAGACGTCGTTCGTCGCGACGACGGGCACGCCGCGCGCGGCGGCGAGCTCGACCGCGCGCTTGAGATACACGCCTTCGCCCGCTCGTCCGACGCGCTGCAGCTCGACGTAGAAGCGCTGCGGCAGCAACGTCCGCCAGTAGTCGAGGATCTCTGGCGCGCGCGCGTCGCGCCCCGCGACGAGCGCGCGGCCGAGCTCGCCGGCCTGGGCACCCGAGAGCGCGATCAGCCCCTCGAGCGCGTCGACCGTAAGCCAGTCTTTGAGCACGGCGTTGCGGCCCGCGACGAGACCGGCCGCCGCGCTGCGCGTGAGGAGCGCGCTCAGGCGCTTGAACCCCGTCCGGTTTTGACACAGCAACGTGAGCCGCGCCGGCTCGCGATCCTCGCCGGACTCCGCGATCCAGACGTCCGCGCCTATCAGCGGCTTGACGCCGCGCTCGAACGCCGCCCGGTAGAACTTCACGAGTGCCGAGACGTTGCCCTGATCGGTGATCGCACAAGCCGGCATTCCGAGCCGCTCGAGCGTCTCGACCAGAGGGTCGACGCGCACGACGCTGTCCACGAGCGAGTACTCGGTGTGGACGCGCAGATGGACGAAGCCGGTCACTGGTTTCGGGCCCCTACCAGATCGAGCACCTCGCGAGCGGCGGTCGCGCTCGCGTCGCGACGTAACTGTCGGTGGATCGAGGTGAACGCATCATACCAATCCCTGTCGGGCACTTTGCCGTCGAGGAAGTCGCGCAGCACGGGGCCGAGCACTTCCGCGCGCACCTGCTTTTGGACGAACTCCGGGACGAGCTCGCGGCCCGCGAGCAGGTTCGGCAGCGAGAAATGCGGCAGCTTCGCGACGCCGAGCCGACGCACGATCCAGTACGTGAGCGGCACGATCCGGTGCGCGACGACCATCGGCCGCTTGAGCAGCAACGCCTCGAGGCTCGCGGTGCCCGAGGCCGTGAGCACGACGTCGGCGGCGGCAAGCACCTCGCGCGCGCGCCCGGTGATCAGGTGCGCGGGCCGCGGGCTCGCGACACCGCGGACCGAGGCCCGGAACAACTCGCCGATCGGCTCGCTCGCGAGCGCGACGGCCACTTCCACGTCCGGGCGCTCGCGCTGAACCCAGGCCGCGGACTCCATGAACGGCACCGAGAGCGTGCCGACTTCGGCGCGCCGGCTGCCGGGCAACACGGCGAGCAGCGGCTTCGCGGCCGCTAGACCGAGCGCCGCGCGCGCGGCCGCGCGATCCACGTCGAGCGGGATCACGTCGGCGAGCGGATGGCCGATGAACTTCGCCGCGACGCCGTGCTCGGCGTAGAACTTCGTCTCGAACGGCAGCACGCAGAGCACGAGGTCGACGGAATCGCGGATCGTCTTTACGCGGCCCTGGCGCCAAGCCCAGACCTGCGGGCTCACGTACTGAACGGTCGGGATCCCGACACGCTTGAGCCAGGCGGCCGCGGGCAGGTTGAAATCCGGGGCGTCGATGCCGACGAAAACGTCGGCGGGCAGCGCTTTGATCCGCTCGCGGAGCTCGCGGCGGATCCGCAGCAGGCGCGGCAGGTGCGGCAGCACCTCCGCGAGCCCCATGACCGAGAGCTCCTCGGCTCGGAACCACGGCTCGCAGCCGGCCGCGACCATCTTCGGTCCCGCGATGCCGACGAACTTCGCGCCGGGCGCGAGCGGCTTCAGCGCCTCGATGAGCCCCGCTCCGAGGGCGTCGCCCGATTGTTCACCGGCGGCGAGCGCGATTCGCAACCCGCTCGTCACGCGCGCGCCCCTGCCCTAGCGCGCGAGGCCGCGCGTGCCCTGCTTCAACGAGTCGAGGAACGGTTTGAGCTCCGGTTGATCGAGCACGAGCTCCTCGATGATCGCGACCGCCTCGTCCAGCTTGAGCGCTTGACGAAAAACCGTCCGATACGCCTCGCGAATGTTGCGGATCTGCTCGGGCGTGAACCCGCGCCGCTTGAGGCCCTCGGCGTTGATCCCGCGCGGCTCGGCCGGCTGGCCCTGAGCCGTGACGTACGCGGGCACATCCTTGGTCACGACGCTCGCGATGCCAAGCATCGCGTGCGGGCCGATGTGGCAGAACTGATGCACGCCGGTGAAACCTCCGAGCACGGCGAAGTCGCCGACGTGCACGTGCCCCGCGAGCTGCGTGCTGTTCGCGAAAATCGTGTTGTTGCCGATCACGCAGTCGTGGGCGATGTGCACGTAAGCCATGATCCAGTTGTCGTTGCCGATCGTCGTCTCGCCGCGGTCTTCGGCGGTACCGCGGTTGATCGTGCACGACTCGCGGATCGTGTTGCGATCGCCGATCACGAGCCGCGTCCGTTGCGCTTTGTATTTTTTGTCCTGCGGGTCGTCGCCGACCGACGCGAATTGGAAAACGTGGTTGTCCGCGCCGATCACGGTCGGACCCTTGATCACGACGTGCGGTTCGATGCGGCTGCCGCGGCCGATCTCGACGTCGTCACCGATGATCGCGAAGGCGCCGACTTGCACGCTGTCGTGCAAGCGCGCGCTATTCGCGACGACGGCGCGTGGATCGATCACGCCTTCGGTCCGTCGGCGAGCAGGAACTCGGCTTCGGCGACCACCTTGCCGTCGACCTCCGCGCGCGCCTCATACCGCCACAGATTGCGGCGGTGTTGCACGAGATCGACCTTAAGAACCACTTGGTCGCCGGGCCGTACGATCTGTTTGAAGCGTGCGTTGTCGATGCCGACGAGATAGAGCACCCAAAGGCCCTTGTCCGTAGCGCTCTCGAAAGCGAGCACCCCGGCCGCCTGTGCGAGCGCCTCGAGCACGAGAACCCCGGGCATCACGGGATGACCGGGGAAGTGGCCGACGAAATGCGCTTCGTTCGCGGTCACGTTCTTGATCGCGACGATCGACTTGCCAGGCTCCACCGACAGCACGCGGTCCACCATCAGGAACGGGAAGCGGTGCGGCAGCCGCTCCATGATCGCTGCCACGTCGAGCGTTTTCTTGTCGGTCATTTGTCCTTCTTCTTACGCTGCTGTTTCTTCGCGAGCTCACCGAGCAGACGCTCGGCCGCCGCAACGCGATCGGCAAGGTCGTCGAGCCTGCGGAAGCGAACGGCGTTGCGGCGCCACTGCGCGGCCTCGTCGGCCGGCAGCGTACCTGAATAGACTCCGGGCTCGGCGACTGACTTCAGCACCGCGCTACGGAACGTGAATACCGCGTCGTCGCAGATCTCGATCGAATTGATCATCACGACGCCGCCGCCGATCATACAGCGCTTGCCGATCTTGGTGCTTCCGGCCGCCCCCGACATCGCGGCCATCGCGGTGTGAGCGCCGACGCGGACGTTGTGGGCGATCTGCACGAGATTGTCGAGCTTCACGCCGTCCTCGATCACCGTGTCCTCGATTGTGCCACGGTCGATCGTGGTGTTCGCGCCGATCTCGACGTCGTCACCGATCACGACGCTGCCGAGTTGCGGGATCTTGATCCAGCCGCCGGCGTCCGGTGCGAAACCGAACCCGTCCGCGCCGATCACGGCGCCCGCATTCACGATGCAGCGCGCGCCGATCCGCACGCCGTCGAGCACGGTCACGCGCGCGACGAGCCGTGTGCCTGCGCCGATCGCGACGTTCGCGCCGAGCACCGAGCCCGCGCCGACGACGGCCGACTCCGCGATCGTGCAGCCCGCGCCGATCACGGCGCTCGCGCCAACTTCGGCGGACGCCGCGACGCGCGCAGTCGGCGCGACTACGGCGCTCGGATGAGTGCCCGGATTGGGCGCCGGCGCGGGATGTAGGAACGCCGCGATGCGCGCGTAGGTTGCGTACGGACGATCGTGCACGAGGCACGCGGTCGGGCAGCCTTCGCGATCCTTCTCCGCGAGGATCACGGCGCCGGCCCGCGTCGTCGCGAGCTGTGCGCGATAGACGGGATTCGCGAGAAAGGTGATGGCGTCCGGGCCGGCCGCGCCGAGCGTGCCTACGCGACTGATGATCCGGGCGGGGTCGCCATGCAGGCGGCACGAGAATTCGTCCGCGAGCTCGCGCAAGGTCGCGGCCATCGCCTCACCTGCCGAGCATCGCGGCGCGCGTCGGCGGCAACCCGGCTAGGGCTTCTTCGCAGGAGCCGGCGGCTGGGCGCCGGCGGCCGGCCCGGAAGCCTGCAGCGCGGTGATCACCTGCTGCGTGATGTCGACCGCGCCGCTCACGTAGACCGCGTCGGCGAGCACGAGATCGTATTTCTGCGCGCTTGCGTAGGCCTGCACTCGCTGCTGCACCTCGCGCTGGAGCTTGCCGACCTCTTCGTTACGCCGCGCGTTGAAGTCCTCGAGGTACTCGTTCTCCTCGCGCTGCAGGTCTCGCTGTGTGTCACGAATCTGCCGCTCGAGGTTGAGCCGCTCCTCTTCGCCCATCACCGCCGAATCCTTCTGGAAGCTCTCCTGCTGCGCCTGCATCTTCTGGCGCTTCGCGATGATCGCCTGCTGGCGCGGCCCGAACTCTTTTTCCAGCTTGTCCTGGACGACTTTGGACTGCGGCGCATTCTCGAGCAGCTTGCCGACGTTGATCACGCCGATCTTCAGGTTGCCCTGTGCGTTCGCGGCGCCCGCCGCGAGCAGCGCGGCGCCGAACGTCGCGAGCCAAAGAGACTTGGACGCCAATCGTCGCGCGCGCTGGAAACTCCGATTCCGCGACGCGACCCCCTCGTTGCTCATCATTGAATCCTCAAACCCTAAAAGGCGTTGCCGATGGAAAACTGAAAGCGCTCTATTTGGTCGCCGTAGAATCGGTCGGTGGAGACGTCTTCGTTTAACGGCACGGCGTAGCTGAATCTGAGCAACCCTAGCGGTGCCAGCCATTCGACGCCGATGCCCACGGATTTCTTTAACCTATCATAGTTGAAACCATAGTCGATAGGGGTACCGAGCTTGTCGTAGAACTTCACGCCACCGGTCGAGAACACGTTGCCCGAATCGTAGAACAGAGCGACGCGCGTCGAGCCGGAGATCTTCGCGGGGGTCGGGATGATGATCTCGAGCTGACTCGCGACCAGCATGTTGCCGCCGTACGGGTGCGCTTGATTGTCCTGCGGCCCGAGCGTGCTCTCTCGGAACCCGCGCACCGTGCCGGGGCCGCCGGCGTAGCGATTGCGATACGGCGGGATCGAGGTCGTGTTCCCATACGCCTCGCCGTACGCCAGATTGCTGTTGATCCTGAACAGCCAGCGGCCGCCGAGGCGGACGAACTTCGTGAAGTCCATGGAGGTCATGTAGTACTCGACGTCGCTGCCCGGGACCGCGACGTTGAGACCCAACGCGAAGCGCGTGCCCGCCGTCGGGAACAGCGTCGCGTTGCGCGAGTCGTACGACCAGCCCGTGAGCAGCTCGAGGCTCTTCACTTCCGTGCTGTAGATGCCCGCCGCTATGAACTTCGGCGTACCGTTGTGCAGCACCCAGAACTGGGACTGGTCCGAGCTCAAGGCGCTCGTCAGCAGCTCCGCCTTCTGGCCCGTGACGCCGAACCTCACGGACCTATATTCGGCGGTCAGGTAGCCCCAGCTCACGCCCGCCGACGCGGTCGTCGTCGAGAACTGCGAGGTCGCGGACGTGAATTGCTTGCTGTCGACGTACGTGAGCGACAACTGACGCGACAGCCCGTCGACGGTGCGGTACGCGTCCGTGTAGCTCGCGTCGTAGACCTTCTGGTACTGGCCGCCCTGCAGGTTGACCGCGAGCCGATTGCCCGTGCCCATGAAGTTCGAGTGCACGAAGTTGCCGCCGAGCGTCAAACCATACGTCGCCGAGTAGCCGAGGCTGCCGCCGAACTGGCCCGGCAATCCTTCCTTGATCTTGAAGTCGACGTCGACGAGGTCCGGGCTGCCGGGGATTGGCGTGGTCTCGTGCTCGACCTTCTCGATGTACGGCAGACGCTGCAGACGGACCTGCGAGCGGTCGACCAGCGGGTTCGACAAATAGCCGCTCTCCATCTGCAGCATCTCGCGGCGCAGGACCTCGTCGTTCACGCTGTCCGTGCCGTTGAAGTTGATGTGCCGGACGTAGACGCGGCTCTTCGGATCGACGAAGAACGTGATCGCGGCAGTCTTCTTCTGCTTGTCGAGATCGGGCAACGCGCGCACCTGAGCGAACGCATAGCCGTCGATGCCGAGCCGCACGCCCATCGCCTTTTCGGTCAACGTGAGCAGGTTCTGCGCGAACGGTGCGCCGGGAACGACGGCGATGAGCTGCTTCAGGTCCTGCTCCGGCACGACCATCTCGCCGGCCAACTTCACGTCCGAGATCGTGTAACGCTCGCCCTCCGTCACGCTGACCGTGACGAAGATATCGCGCTTGTCCGGGGAGATCGCGACCTGAACGTTGTCCCAGCGGAAATCGGCGAAGCCCCGGTCCATATAGAACGACTTGAGCTTCTCGAGGTCGCCTTCGAGCGCCTGCTTCGAGTAGCGGTCGTTCTTCTTGATGAACGACAGCCAATTGCCGGTTTGGAGCTCGAACGCCGAGAGGATTTCCTTGTCGGTGAACGTCGTGTTGCCGACGATGTTGACCTCGCGGATCTTCGCTCGGTCGCCTTCCACGATGTTGATCGTGACGCGAACCTTGTTGTCGCCGAGATCGTCGACCATCGGCGTGATCTTCGCGCCGTACTTGCCGCGCCCGTAGTACTCCTCCGTGAGCGAACGCGTCACGTCCTCGAGCACGGAGCGATCGAACGTCTTGCCCTGCGCGAGGCCGATGTTCGCGAGCGACTTCTTCAGATCGTCGTCTTTGATGTCCTTGTTGCCCGAGAACTTGAACTCCGCGATCGTCGGGCGCTCGAGCACGAAGATGACGAGCGTGTCGCCGTCCTTGCGGAGCTCGACGTCTTGGAAGAAGCCGGTCTGGAAAAGTGCGCGCAGCGCCTCGCGGGTCCGCTGTGAGTCGACGGTGTCGCCGATGTTGATCGGCAGATAGTTGTAAATCGTGCCCTCGGCGATCCGCTGCGCGCCCTCCACGCGGAAGTTGCGGACGACGAACGAGTCGAATGCGTGCGCTGACATGGTCGCCGCGAGGCCCACGAGCGCGGCGGCCAGCGGCGCCCGAAACCGAATGCTCATGAGCCGAAGATTCTCGTTAGATCGTTATAGAAGACGAAGCTCATCAGCACGATCAGGAAGAAGACGCCGATCTGCTGGCCGACGGCGAGCGCGCGCTCGGAGAGCGGCGAACCCTTGATCCACTCGACCACCTGATAGAGCACTTGACCGCCGTCGAGCAGCGGCACCGGCACGAGGTTGATGATCCCGAGGCTGATGCTCACGACCGCGAGGAAGTTCAGGAACGCGCTGAAGCCAGCTTGCGCGCTGTCGCCCGCGACGGCGGCGATCGTAATGGGGCCCGACATGTTCTTGAGTGAGACTTGGCCGACGATCATGTGGCCGATCATCCGCACCGTGAGCGAGGTCATTTGCCAGGTCTTCTCGATGCCGCGCGGCAGGGACTCGAGCACGCCGTAGCGTTGCTCCGCGCGGAGCCGGTCGATCGTGGCCGCCGGCAGCTCCGTGAGCCGCTGCGCGCCGATCCGCCCGACGGCCGCGCCTTTCTCCTCGACCGTGCCGACCGTCACGGGCACGATGAGGGTCTCGTTGTCGCGCCGGATCTCGAGCGTGACGTTCGCACCGGGGCGCTTGCGGATATAGTCGACCCACTGTTCCCAGTCCGCGATCTTGTGATCGTCGGCCCGCAGCACCTCGTCGCCGGCCTTGAGTCCAGCCTGTTCCGCGGCCGAGTCCGGCGTGATCGCCGCGATTATCGCGGGCAGGACCGGCGCGGGGCGTAGGCCGAGGCCGGTATACAGCGCGGACGGCTCCGTGAGCTCGGCCGCACGGCCGCGCACGTCGAGCGACACCGAGCGCGTGTCGCCGCTCGGCTCGCGGATCTTCAAGTCGATACGGCTCTGCTCGAGCAGCTCGCCGAAGATCGCGAGCGTCGCGCCTTCCCAGGTCTCGACCGGCCGCCCACCGACCGCTTCGATTTCGTCGTTCGGCTTGATGCCCGCGCGCGCCGCGACGGAGCCCTCGATGACGGCGCCGATGACCGGTTTGATCCCGGGGACACCGGTCGAGAACATGGCCCAATACGCGACGATCGCGAACAGGAAGTTGAACGCGGGCCCGGCGAGCAGCACAAGGATCCGCTGCCAGATCGGCCGATTGTTGAACGCGCGATCGTGCTCGACGTCGGCGACGGGCGTCTCGCGCTCGTCCAGCATCTTTACGTAGCCGCCGAGCGGAATGGCCGAGAGCCAATATTCGGTGTGATCGGGAGCGCCGCCCTCCCAGCGCACGAGCGGGCGGCCGAAGCCGATCGAGAAACGCAGCACTTTGAACCCGAGTCGGCGCGCGACCCAGAAATGCCCGAACTCGTGGACCGAGACGAGCACGCCGATCGCGACGACGAAGGCGAGAATCGACGAGCCTATGTTCGACATTCGATCATCCAGACACGGGAACTGCCGTCCCCCCCGGTACCCCGAACCAGCCGGTATTCTAGCCGGTCGCTACGCCCGCTGGCAGCGCGGACGCCCGACGCATCGGCGCAACAAGCGCCCCCGCGCCCCGCGCGTCGGTTGAGCTAACAGACCTCGGGCGCGACGCTCGGTTCCGTGCTCAGCGCGCGATTCCCGCGAGCATTAGGCCGAGGACGAAGATCGGGATGGCCGCGGTGAGACTGTCGATCCGGTCCATGACGCCGCCGTGGCCGGGCAGCAACGTGCCCGTATCCTTGAGCCCGACGTTGCGCTTCAACGCGCTGACCGCGAGGTCGCCGACCACGGAGACGAGCGCAGTCGCGATCCCCGTCGCGACGAGCGCCCCGGTCGGCAGCCCGACCCAGGCCGCGGCCGCCCAGGCCGCCGCCGCGGCCGCGATGACCCCTCCGCTAACGCCTTCCCAGGTCTTGCCCGGGCTGACCGCCGGCGCGAGCTTGATCCGGCCGAACGCGCGGCCGAACGTATACGCGCCGATGTCGGCCGCCCAGACGATTGCGAGCACTGTCATCGCGAGCTCGTGGCCGAGCGGCCCGTTGCCGTGCAGGCGGGTGAGCAGGAGCCACGACGGCACGAGCGCGACGAAGCCGGCCGCTCCGACCGTGGCCATCGAGAACTTGAGCGGATAGCGAAGCACCGCGGCAAATGCAAGCAGCCACGCGAGGAGCGCTAGCCCAAGGACGAGCAGCGTCACGCGCGCGTCCGCAAGGTAGAACAGCGCGAGCATGCAAGCGCCGCACCCAACGGCGTAAACGAGGCGCCCGCCGTCGGTCAGCCGCGCGAGACCCGCCCACTCCCACGCCCCGACGACCCAGAGCGCGCCGAGCACGGCAGCGGCGACGGGCGTCGGCGAGAACATCACGACCGCGATGAGCACGCCGCCGAGCAGGACGGCGGTGATGATCCGTGTTCTGATCAACCGACGGCCTCGATCTGCTCTCCGGTCCGACCGAAGCGACGCTGGCGCCGCGCGTAGAATTCGAAGGCCTTCTTGAGCTCGGCTGCTGTGAAATCGGGCCACAGCACGTCGGAGAAGTACAGCTCGGCGTACGCGATGTCCCAAAGCAAGAAATTGCTGACTCGCTTCTCCCCACCCGTCCTGATCAGCAGATCGACACTCGGATAGCCTGCGGTCTGCAGCGCCGACGCGACTTTGGCCTCGTCGATCGCGGCCGGATCGAGGCGCCCGGCGGCCGCTTCGGCCGCGAGCTTGCGGGCTGCTTGCACGAGATCCCAACGGCCCCCGTACGCGACCGCGACCAATAGGTCCATACGCGAGTTCTTCTCCGTGCGCGCCTCCGCGGCTTCGGTCGCGCGCCGCAGCGTCGGGCTCAACGCGTCGACCTCGCCGATGAAGCGCACGCGTATGCCGTTCGCGTCGAGCTCCTCGACCTCTCGCTCGAGCGCATCGACGAACAGCGACATCAGGCCGCGGACTTCGTCGACTGGCCGACGCCAGTTCTCGCTCGAGAACGCGAACAGCGTCAGGGCGGATACGCCGCTTTGCGCGCAGAGCTCCACGGTCGCGCGCACGGGCTTGATGCCGGCGCGATGACCGGCGTGACGCGGCAACGCGCGACGGCGTGCCCAACGCCCGTTGCCGTCCATGATGACGGCGACGTGGCGCGGCGTGGTGATCTGGGCTTCGGGTGTAGCCGGGTTCGCGACCATCGTTGAGGATTGAAAAAAGGAGGCGAGTTCTCGGGTGGATTAGGCAGGCTTGGTGCGCGCGAGCGCGACTCAGATCTCCATGATCTCGGCTTCCTTCTCCTTGAGCAGCGCGTCGATCTGGCCGATGTATTTGTCGGTCAGCTTCTGAGTGTCGACCTCGGCCTTGCGCTCCTCGTCCTCGGTGATCAGCTTCTCCTTGAGCAAGTCCTTCACGTCCGCAAGCGCATCGCGACGCACCGCGCGGATCGCGACGCGTGCCGTCTCCGCAGAATGCCGCACGACCTTCACGAGCTCCTTGCGGCGCTCCTCCGTCATCGGCGGCAGCGGCACGCGAATGACCTGGCCCGCGGTGACCGGATTCAGCCCGAGCCCCGCGTTCAGGATCGCCTTCTCGACGGCCGAGACCATGTTCTTCTCCCACGGCGTGACCACCAGCGTGCGTGCGTCCTCGACCGTGATGTTCGCCGTCTGTTTGACCGGCACCTGCGTGCCGTAATACTCGACGCGGACGCTCTCGAGCAGGCCCGCATGGGCGCGGCCCGTGCGCATGCGCTTGAGCTCCTCTTTCAGCGCGTCGACCGACTTGTGCATGCGCTGCTCGGCGTCTTTCTTGATGTCCGCGATCATGCGCCGGTGCCCGTTTTCGGCAGGTGGTTCGCGACGGACGTGCCGAGCGTCTCGCCCTTCACGATCCGCACGAGGTCGCCCGGGTTGTTCAGGTTGAACACGACGAGCGGCAGGTTGTTCTCGCGGCACATCACGATCGCGGTCGCGTCCATCACGCGCAGCTGTTCGGCGAGCACTTGGTCGAACGACAGCGCCCGGTAGCGCACCGCGTTCGGATCCTTCATCGGATCGGCCGAGTAGACGCCGTCCACTTTCGTGGCCTTGATCAGCACGTCGGCGCCGATTTCGATCGCGCGCAAGCTCGCGGCCGTGTCCGTCGTGAAGAACGGATTGCCAGTGCCGGCGGCGAAGATCGTGACGCGGCCCTTCTCGAGATGGCGGATTGCCCGGCGGCGAATGTAGTCCTCGCACACCTCGTGGATTTGCAGCGCGGAGAGCACCCGCGCGACGCAGCCGAGGCGCTCGAGCGCATCCTGCATCGCGAGCGAGTTGATCACGGTCGCGAGCATGCCCATGTGGTCTGCGGTGACGCGGTCCATGCCGGCCTCGGCCAGGCCCGCGCCGCGGAAGATATTGCCGCCGCCGATTACGAGACCTACCTGGACGCCGAGACCCAAGACCTCGGCGACTTCGCCGGCGACCCGGCGGATCACGGCGGGATCGATACCGTATTGGTGGCTGCCGAGCAACGCTTCACCGCTCAGCTTCAAGAGGATTCGCCGATACGGCGGCGAGCTTTGCGCCATGAGCCCCTCGCTGCTGCAACCCGATCTAGTCGTAGGCTCGGAAACGACCCGAGCTCACGCGGCTAGATTAACGACTCTGCGAAGCTTGTGCCATGACCTCCTGCACGAAGTCGGAGGCCTTCTTCTCGATCCCCTCGCCGACCTCGAAACGCCGGAAAGTCTTCACCTTCGCCTTGTTCTTCGCGAGAACGTCGCGCACGCGCAGCTTGTGCGCCTCGTCCTTCACGAACACCTGGCCGGTGAGCGTGATGTCGTCGACGAACTTGCGGAGCTTGCCCTCGACCATCTTCGCGAGGATCTCGGGCGGCTTCTTCTCGTCGGCGCTCTGCGCGAGGATGATCTCGCGCTCCTTGTCGAGCAGATCTTTGGGCACCTCATCGCCAGAGACGTAGCGCGGGGCGAGCGAAGCGACCTGCAGCGCGAGGTCGCGCGCGAGCTCCGCGTTACCGCCCTCGATCTCGACCAGCACGCCGATCCGGTTGCCGTGCACGTACGCCCCGACGTGGCCCTTACTCTCGAGCACGTCGAAACGGCGGACGCTGATGTTCTCGCCGACCTTGGTGACGAGATCGAGGCGGCCCTCTTCGAGCGTTCGGCCGTCCACAGTGAGACCCATGAGCGCCTCGACGCTCGCCGGTCGCGTGTCGAGCACGACACCCGCGACGCGGTCGACGAAACCGCGGAAGCTGTCGTCCTTCGCGACGAAGTCGGTCTCCGAGTTCACCTCGACGAGCACGTAGCGGCCCGCGCGTTCGTCGCTCTTGAGGGCGACACGCCCCTCGGCCGCAACGCGCGATGCCTTCTTGTCGGCCTTGGCTTGCCCCTGCTTGCGCAGCAGCTCGCCGGCCGCGTCGAGGTCGCCGTTCGCGTCGACGAGTGCCTTCTTGCAATCCATCATGCCCGCGCCGGTCCGCTCGCGGAGCTCCTTGACCAAAGCCGGTTTGATGTCCATCGCGGCCTCCCCCTATTCCGCTTCGTCTTCGCCGTCGGCGGGGGATTCCTCGGCGCTCGACTCACCGGCCTCGTCCGCCTGCGGCCGCGCGCGGCCCTTCGAGCGGATCTTCGTGACGCGTCCGCGCTTCTTCGCGGGCGCCTTCTTCGCAGCCTTCTGCTCGACCTTCGGCTTGCCCGCATCGTCGAGCTCGACGAACTCGTCGTCGCCGGTCGGCACCTCGGGGATCGACGCCTTACCCGCGATCACCGCGTCGGCGATGCCCTCGGCGTAGAGCTGGATCGCGCGCATCGCATCGTCGTTGCCCGGGATCGGATACTCGATACCCTCGGGCGAGCAGTTCGTGTCGACCACCGCAACGATCGGCACGCTGAGCTTGCGCGCCTCGCGCACCGCAATCTCCTCGTGACCGACGTCGATGATGAACACCGCGTCAGGCAGCTTATCCATCTGCTTGATGCCGCCGAGCGCGCGCTCGAGCTTGTCGCGCTCGCGACCGAGCTTGAGTATTTCCTTCTTCGTGAACTCCTTGCTCGTGCCCGTCCCGGTGAGCTCCTCGAGCTCGTGCAGGCGTTTAATCGACTGACGGATCGTTTTGAAGTTCGTGAGCATGCCGCCGAGCCAGCGCTGGCTCACGTACGGCATGCCGCAACGCTGCGCCTCGGCCGCGATCGCCTCGCGAGCCGCGCGCTTGCTGCCGACGAACAGCAGCGTACCGCCGTCCGCGACGAGCCTGCGCACGAATTCGGCCGCGCGCTTGTACAGCGGCAGCGTCATGTCGAGATTGATGATGTGGATCTTGTTGCGCTCTCCGAAGATGAACTGCGACATCTTCGGGTTCCAGAAACGGGTTTGGTGCCCAAAATGCACGCCCGCTTCCAGCATCCGGCGCATCGACACGTCGGCCATGAAACTCTCCTTTAGGGTTGGTCCTCCACGCAGCCCCGCTGACGACCCCGTTTCCAGGGCACCCGGCCAGCGGTTTGACGGCGCGTGTGTGGTGTTTAACCTCGAGGCTTCGTTGCCTCCAAGGCGCGCGCTTTATACCATAGCGGCCTTGCAGCAACAACGCCGATCCGCGCCGTCGGAGTCGTTTCCAGCCCGCCAGGGCCCTCCTTCGCGGTCCGGTCATTCCGGCGAGGCATCCCGAAGCATGACGGTCACGATCAAGACGCCTGACGAACAGGAGAAGATGCGTGTCGCCGGACGCTTGGCGGCCGACGTGCTGGACATGATCGGCCTGCACGTCAAGCCCGGCGTGTCGACCGACCACCTCGACAAGATCTGCCACGACTTCATCGTGAACGAGCAGCACGCGATCCCGGCCCCGCTCAACTATCGCGGTTTTCCGAAGTCGATCTGCACGTCGGTGAACCACGTCGTCTGTCACGGCATCCCGAGCGAGCGCGTGCTGAAGAGCGGCGACATCGTCAACGTCGACATCACGGTGATCAAGGACGAGTTTCACGGCGACACGAGCCGCATGTTCTTAGTCGGCGACCCGCCGATCATCGGCGAGCGCCTGTCGCGAGTGTGCTTCGAGGGCATGTGGCGCGGCATCCGCGCGATCAAGCCCGGCACGCGCATCGGCGACATCGGCTATGCCGTGCAGAGCTTCGTCGAGGACCAGCGCTTCTCGGTCGTGCGCGAGTACTGCGGGCACGGCATCGGGCGCGTGTTCCACGAGGATCCGCAAGTGCTGCACTACGGCCGACCAGGAACGGGCTTCGAGCTCGTGCCCGGGATGACGATCACGGTCGAGCCGATGATCAACGCGGGTAGACGCGAGGTGAAGCTCCTATCCGACGGCTGGACCGTGGTCACGAAGGACCACTCGCTCTCGGCGCAGTGGGAGCACACGGTCCTCGTGACCGAGCAAGGCTTCGAGGTCCTGACCCTCGGCGCGGCCGACCGCGGCTGACGTGGCAACCAATCCGCAACCGAGCGCAGCGCCTGCGGGCTCGCTGATCGATCGCGCGGCGCTCGACCGCGCTCTGAGCGCCGACACGACGGCCGTCGGTCCGTTCCGCGAGGCGCTTCGCCAAGCGAGCGAGCGGCTCGCCGAACGCTTCAAGCGCAACGACCCGATCGAGACGCTCGTGCGCGCGCGCGCCGAGATCGTCGATCAAATCATCCTCGCGAGCTGGCTCAACTTCGCCGCAGAGATCACGGAATCCGCGGACTTGGTCGCGGTCGGCGGCTACGGGCGCGGCGAGCTCCATCCGCAATCCGACATCGACCTGCTCGTGCTGCTCGAGGGCAAGACCGAGCGCAACGCGGACGAGGCGATCGGCCGGTTTCTCACGTTCCTCTGGGACATCGGCCTCGAGGTCGGCCACAGCGTCCGGACGCTCGACGACTGCGAGGCGCAGGCGCGCAACGACGTCACGGTGCTCACGACGCTGATGGAGACGCGGCTCTTGCACGGCCCCGGGAGGCTGTTCGAGGAGCTGCCGAAGCGGATCGCGACCGACCGGATGTGGAGCAGCGCCGAGTTCTTCCGCGCGAAGGTCGACGAGCAGACGGCGCGCCACGGCCGCTATCACGACACGGCCTACAACCTCGAGCCGAACGTGAAGGGCAGCCCGGGCGGTCTGCGCGACATCCAGATGATCGGCTGGCTCGCACGCCGCCACCTCGGAGCGACGCGGCTCGAGGAGCTCGTCGAGCACAAGTTCCTGACCGAAGGGCAAGTGCGGATCCTCGTCCAGGCACAGGCGTTCTTGTGGCGGATCCGTTTCGGCCTGCACCTGCTCACCGGGCGGCGCGAGGATCGCCTCCTCTTCGATCATCAGGTCAAGCTCGCGCAGATGCTCGGCTACGAGGACGCGAGCTTCACGCTCGCGGTCGAGCAGCTCATGCAGCGCTACTACCGGACGGTCATGGAGATCAGCCGGCTCAACGAGATGCTGCTGCAGCTCTTCGAGGAAGCGATCCTGCTCGACAAGAACGAGCCGGCGTTCCCGCTCGGACCGCGCTTCCAGAGCCGTAACGGCTACCTCGAGGTTGCCGACGACCAGGTGTTCGCGCGCGAACCGTCGGCGCTGCTCGAGATATTCCTGCTGCTCGAGCAGAACTTGGACCTGCGCGGCGTGAACGCGCGCACGATCGCGCTCGTGAAGCAACACCTGTGGCTCATCGACGAGGAGTTCAGGCAGAACCCGCGCCACCACCGACTGTTCCTCGACGTCCTGCGCGCGCCACAGGGTGTCACGCGGACGCTCAAGCGCATGAATACCTACGGCGTGCTGGGCCTCTACATTCCGGCGTTCGGCCGGGTCGTCGGCCGGATGCAGTACGACCTGTTCCACGCCTACACCGTCGACGCGCATACGTTGTTCGTCGTCGAGAACTTGCGCCGCTTCGCGCTGCCGCGCTTCGACGACGAGTTCCCGTCGTGCAGCACGGTGATGCAGCGGCTCGAGAAGCCCGAGGTCGCGTACCTCGCGGGCCTATTCCACGACATCGCGAAGGGACGCGGCGGCGATCACTCCGAGCTCGGCGCGGTCGACGCGGAGTCGTTCTGCCTCGAGCACGGCATGAGCCGCTACGACGCGCGGCTCGTCGCATGGCTCGTCCAGCATCACCTGCTGCTGTCGCTCACCGCGCAGAAGAAAGACCTGAACGACCCGAACGTCGTGAACGAGTTCGCGCGCACGGTCGGCGACCAGACCCACCTCGATTATCTCTACGTGCTGACCGTCGCGGACGTCCGCGGCACGAACCCGAAGATCTGGAACTCGTGGAAGGACACGCTGTTCTCCGAGCTCTACCAGTCGACGCGCCGGGCATTGCGCCGCGGCGTGCTGAACCCGATCGACAAGGAAGAGCTGATCCAAGGCCGGCAGACGCTGGCCGAGCGTTCGCTGCTGCAGGCGGGCCTGCCGCGCGAGCGCTGGCAGCACATCTGGTCGAGCTTCACGGAGGAGTACTTCCTCCGTCACCGCCCCGAGGAGATCGCATGGCATACGCGCGTGCTCGCCGAGAGCGGCAATCCGGGCTCGATCAACGTCGACGTGAACGATGTCGTCGCCCCGGGGCTCACGTCGATCGCCGTGTACTCGCCCGAGGAGACGCGCTCGTTCATGCGCGCGACGGCCCTGCTCGACGAGCTCGGTTTGACGATCGTCGACGCGCGGATCGTGCCCCTGTCGGCGAGCCAGCACCTCGACACCTACTGCGTGCTCGAGAGCGACGGCAGCCCGATCGCGGACCGGCGCCGACTCGACGAGATTCGCAACCGGCTGCTGAAGGCCCTCACGAGCGGCAACGAGCAGACCCTCAAGGTCACGCGCCGCGCGCCGCGGCAGGTGCGGATGTTCTCGACGCCGGTGCAAGTCGCGACCTCGCAGGATCCTCTGAACCGCCGAACCGTCGTCGAGCTCGTCGCAGGCGACCGCCCGGGCCTGCTGTTCCAGGTTGCGAAGGTGTTCGACCAGGAGCGCGTCGCGCTCCAGAACGCGAAAATCGCGACCGTCGGCGAACGCGCTGAGGACGTGTTCTTCGTGACCACGATCGACCATCAGCCGCTCGACGACGCGACATGCGAGCGGCTCGACAAGGCGCTGCGCGAGGGCCTTGCGGACGCGCGCCAGTGAGCGCGGCAAAGAACGGAGCGGATCTCGAATGAGCGATCTGAGCGACACGATCGCGCGCGGCTGGGAGCGGCGCGCGGAGCTTGGCCCGGGACGCGTCGACGTGAAGCTCAAAGACGCAATCGAGCGCTGCATCGCCGACCTCGACGCGGGCACGCTGCGCGTCGCGGAGAAGCGCGACGGCGCGTGGGTCGTGAACCAGTGGGCCAAGCAGGCCGTGCTGCTGTCGTTCCGGATCAACGAGAACCGCGTGATCGAGGGCGGCTCCACGCGTTTCTTCGACAAAGTGCCGACCAAGTACGCCGACTACGACGCGGAACGCTTCAAGCAGAGCGGCACGCGCGTCGTGCCCGGCGGCGTCGTGCGCCGCGGAGCGTTTGTCGCGGCGGACGTCGTGCTGATGCCGTCGTTCGTGAACATCGGTGCGTACGTCGACAAGGGCTCGATGATCGACACGTGGGCCACCGTCGGCAGCTGCGCGCAAGTCGGCAAGAACGTGCACCTGTCGGGCGGTGTCGGCCTTGGCGGTGTGCTCGAGCCGATTCAGGCGGCGCCGACGATCATCGAGGACGACTGCTTCATCGGCGCGCGCTCGGAGGTCGTCGAGGGCGTCGTCGTCGAGCGCGGTTGCGTGCTCGGCATGGGCGTCTACATCGGCCAGAGCACGAAGATCTACGATCGCGAGACGGGCCAGGTGCATTACGGCCGCGTGCCCGGGGGCTCCGTCGTCGTCGCGGGCAATTTGCCGTCGAAGGACGGCAAGTACAGCCTCTATTGCGCCGTGATCGTGAAGAAGGTCGACGAGAAGACGCGCGCGAAGACCTCGCTGAACGAACTGCTGCGCACGACCGACTGATCGTCCTCGCGCGGACGAGGCGACACTCGCGGCGTTCTCGAGCCGGCTTGGCCCACCGTAGGTCAGTCGAACGTGACGACGATCTTGCCGCGCGCGTGGCCCTCGTCGAAGTAGCGGAACGCGTCGCGGATCTCGCTCGACGCATAAGTTCTGTCGATGACTGGCTTCATCTTGCCTTCCTTCATGAGGTCGGAGACGAAGAGTAAGTCGTCGTTGCTCACCGACGCGAATAGAGTCACGTATTGCGCGCTGGCGAACGGCGCGTACGCGAGCGTCTCGAGCATCGGCGCCAAAGGTCCGAGCCAACGACCGCGTCCCGCCGCACCGACGATTACGTAAATCCCGTCCTGCTTCAAAACTCGCCGGTACTCAGCGAGCGAGCGACTCGCGGCGATGTCGATGATCAAGTCGTAGCGCTCGCCGCTCTGCGTGAAGTCCTCGCGCGTGTAGTCGACCACGTGATCCGCGCCGATCTCGCGAACCATGTCGACGTTACGCGTGCTGCAGACGCCGGTGACTTCTGCGCCGAGCGCCTTCGCGATCTCGACCGCGAACGTGCCAACGCCGCCGGAAGCGCCGTTGATCAGGACTTTCTGTCCCGCGCGAAGGCGGCCCGTGTCACGCAGCGCTTGCAGCGCGGTCAGCGCAGCGACCGGCACCGCTGCCGCCTGCTCGAACGTGACGTTCGCCGGTTTCGGCGCGATCGCACCCGCGTAGACTTTCACGTATTGCGCGAAGGCGCCGAAGGTCCCGCCCTTCCCGCCAAACACCTCGTCCCCGAGCTTGAAGCCCGTCACTCCTTTGCCGACTGCTTCCACGGTCCCGGCGAAGTCCACGCCGAGCGACGCGCTCCTCGGCGAGCCGATGCCGCCCGCGAAGCGCATCACGACGTAAGGATCGCCGTGCAAGACATGCGAATCGAGCGCGTTGATCGACACCGCGCGGACCTTCACGAGCACTTGGCCGTCGGCCGGGCTCGGCTTCGCGACGTCCTCGATCGAGATCACCTCGGCCGGCCCGTAGCAGCGGCGCAGCACGGCCTTCATCGACGGAGTGCCGCTCGGCAGCGGCGCGGCCGGCCTGCACGGCGCGTCATAGCGCATCGCGAATAGCGCGCTGAGAACCGCCACAAGGACAATCGACACAGCCGTCCCGAGGATCATGTTTCGCAGCCTCATTGCTTCGCCCTCGCCCGAGTTGCGGCGAACTATCACCGGGGCGCGGCCCCGGACCAACGCGCTTGCGACGAACGACGGTCGACGCCGGTTGAAGCACGACCGGGACCGACGCACACCGATCGCGGCGCGCCCGGGCGCGTAGCGATGCGCAGCGTGGACCACGGCCGCGATCTATAGTTAGGCCATGCCTGACCACGTTGAAGCGACGAAAACGCGCGGGTTGGCGCTCGCGCTCGGCTGGCGACGCGTCCTGTTCGCGCTCGGCGTCTCGGTCCTGTTCGGCTTGCTGAACAGCCTCGCCGCCGGTGCGCCGCCGGCCTACGTGACGGTCGGCCACGCGATCGTGGTCGGTCTCGCCGCGACGCTCGTATACGGGCTGCTCGAGCGGCGGCCCGCGACGTCGTCTCGCTTGCTCGCGCCGTGGCTCGTGCAGCTCATTGGCGTCGTGGTCGCCGTGCCGGCCGGCCTGCTGCTCGCGCACTCGATCTCGATGGCGATCGACATCCACAGCGCGCACGACCGGCCGCAGATGACGGGACTCCTCGTCTTGCTCGGTGAGGGCCTGCTGTTCGGGCCTTGGATCGCGCTCGCCGCGATGATCCGGCAGCGCGAGGTGTTCGCGCGCGATCAAGCGCTCGAGTTCGACCTCGAGCGCAGCGAGCTCGAGCGTGCGGCTTCGGAGGCGCGACTGCGCCTGCTCCAGGCGCAGGTGAAGCCGCATTTCCTGTTCAACACGCTCGCGAACGTGCAGGCGCTCGTCGACGCAGGTTCGCCGCGCGCATCGAGCGTGCTCGGGAGCCTCATCGCCTACCTCCGCGCGGCCGTGCCGCGGCTGACGGAGTCGACGACAACGATCGGTCACGAGGTCGAGCTCGCGCGCGCGTACTTGGACGTGATGCACATGCGCATGCCCGACCGGCTGCAGTTCGCGCTGCGCGTAGACGAAGGCGTCGCAAACGTCAGCTGCCCGCCGATGACTCTCCTCACGCTCGTCGAGAACGCGGTCCGCCACGGCATCGATCCGGGTGAGGACGGCGGGCGCATCGACGTCGACGTGTCCGCGCGCGACGGCCGCTGCAGCGTCCGCGTGACGGACACGGGTGTCGGGCTGCGGCAGACCGGCAGCGGTCTCGGGTCGGGCCTCGCGTCGCTGCGCGAGCGCCTGAAACTCGCGTTCGGGGGCGACGCGGAGCTGCGCCTCGAGGCCGTGGAACCGCGCGGCGTGCGCGCGTCGCTCGAGTTTCCTGTGCGCACTGTCGCCGCATGACGGCGCGGCGACCGACCGCGCTGATCGCGGACGACGAGCCGCTGCTGCGCGACGAGCTCGCGCGCTTGCTCGGGGCCGCTTGGCCCGAGCTCGTCGTCGTCGCGAGCGCGCGCAACGGCCGTGAGGCGATCGACCGATTCAACGAGCTCCGGCCGGACGTCTGCTTCCTCGACGTGCAGATGCCGGGCGCGACGGGCGTCGAGGCCGCACAGCAGATCGGCCGCAACGCGCACGTGGTGTTCGTGACCGCGTTCGACCAATACGCGGTACAAGCGTTTGCCGAGGGCGTGCTCGACTACATCGTGAAGCCCATCGAGCCTCGACGTCTCGCGGAGACGGTCGCGCGGCTCAAGGGGCGGCTCGAGGGCGACGCTCGCCCCGCCGTCGACACCGACGCGTTGCTGCGCGAGCTCGCGGTGCAGCTAAAACGCGGCGGGACGCCGGAAGCGCTGCGTTGGATCCGCGCCTCCGTCGGTCAGACGGTGCGGCTGATCAGCGTCGACGACGTCGACTTCCTGCGCTCGGACGAGAAGTACACGCTGATCGCCTGGCACGACGACGCGGGCGAGGCGCGCGAAGCCGTGATCCGCACGCCGCTGAAGGATCTCGCTACGCAGCTCGATCCCGCACAATTCGCGCAGGTTCACCGCTCGGTTGTCGTGAACCTACGCTCCGTCGCCCACGTCACGCGCAGTGCGAACGAGACCGCGAACATTCATCTCAAAGGCCGCGCCGAGGTGCTCCCGGTCAGCCGTACCTACCTGCACCTGTTCCGACAAATGTGAGCGGCGCGTTCGGCTCAGCCGAAGCGGCCCGTGATGTAGTCTTCCGTGAGCTTGTGACGCGG